>Ga0222717_10000939_pt1 | contig 24357 bp, 16 predicted proteins | sample C33_18DmetaG_FD_165053 | JGI IMG/M metagenome (GOLD analysis project Ga0222717, IMG submission 165053) | Estuarine water microbial communities from San Francisco Bay, California, United States - C33_18D | ecosystem: Environmental > Aquatic > Marine > Unclassified | place: USA: California... | reverse complement strand
CCAGTTGGACATCGGCCATCTCGGCATCCTTCTCCGGATAGGCGCCCCAATCCCAAGCCGCACTCCAATCAGCGGGGCGACTCATTGGCTTCTTAGTTCTGGGACTCCTTTTCCGCCCAAGGGACCGATCAATCGCACCAGCCAGACGGCCATTGAAATCCTGATGCAAAACCTTTCCACCAGCCAGAGTGAGATACCCGTGATCCTTGAAATATTGCTGGATCGTGGGGATCTCTTTTAAAGCAGGTAACTGCTGATAAGAAGGTCCGATCTCGTAACTCCCGTGCGTTGTCGCCGCCACGCCCGACATCACGCTAACCCGCGAACAGGAACAAACTGGAACAGCACAATGGGCATTGGCAAAATTTCGACCTCGTTTCGCAAGCGCATCCATGTGGGGAGTGAGCGCTCCGGGATGACCTCCAAGGAATCCGGTCCAGTCATTGAGATCATCGATACAAATCATCAGGACATTGGGAGGAGCTGTATTCTCCTCTTCATCTTGCGGTGATTCTGCCGCGAGAGCCTTGCGCACGGATGTAGCGACAGCCTCACCCAGTAGCTTCTGCTCTTCCTCTTTGTAGAAATGGACATCATTCCCCTTACGCCATGAATCAAAGAGAGAAGAGTCCTTAATGACTCCATGCAGATCATTAATGATGATTTCAGGATACTTCTTCATGACTTCCAGAGCCGCGTCATTAAACTCCTTCGCTGCTCCCTTGCGACGAGCATACTTACCCTTATTGCTCTGTGGAATCGGTGTGGTCGAACACCAGATTAACTTCGCGCCAGTTTTCTTGAGGATCGCGATCTCCTTCACAAGATTCTCTTTGTAGGTCTCCAGCGACACTGCAAAATTACCAAAGGTTTCAGTCGTTTGGTCATAGCTTTGTTTCAGATCATGCAAGCCATGATTAAATTGGATGACATCCCAGCCCAATCGCTCTTCTTGGTAATTCCCTAGCCAAAGGTCCATATTCTGGATTCCTTGCACCGTCGAAAAACTATTCCCCTCGTTGCGATGATAATTGGCGACCCCCTTCAAGGCCGCCCTCGCGGATTCATGGTAATTCATGCTGATCGAATCACCCACCACCAAGACACGAGGAAGATTGGGATCATCTGTCTTGCGAGGATCTTCAAGCGCTCTTACCTCCATCTCATGAACCACAAAATGCCCATCCACTTGCTCACCCTGGATCGTTACTTTCCAAAACCCCTTTTCTAGATCGGCCGGCGTTAGAGGTTCATGCACATAAATTCTGGCATGCCGCTGCCGAAGGGTCACTCTTACCGGCTGTCCGTTAAGGTCGACCAAACCGCTCTTGGGAGTCTCCCCGAGATCCGGAGTCAAATGGCTGACAATCTTGCGATGCCCTTGTTCCGGACCAGTTGCCTTGCCTCCCCCAAGATGCACTACCGCCACCCGTGCTACAAATGGCTGTCCCTCGGACATCGCCTTAGCATTGGCATCATCAATCCCTTGAAAGTGGGTCAGAACGGGACCCTTGATTCCAGAAAAACTCTTCCGTTCCTCAACCTTTATAATCTTAACATCTTGAGCCCAACGCACCCTAAAGCGCGACTGTCCCAAATTCGTTTGAGGAGCATACTCCGTTTCCTTCAGCAACTCAAAGGTCTGTGTCGTCGGATCTACTCCATAGATGTTGCCAGTGACCCCATTGAGCTCAACTTGGGACCAAGCCGCAAGAGTAAGGACGGCATGAACTGGCAGAAAACAAGCGAGGTACTTCATGAGCAAGTTTCTACGAAGTGATCGACCCGACTCTCTCCGTAAAGTAGGAGAAATTGGCCACTAAGATTGCTGAACCAATTGTCTGCCAAGGAACTACCAGCGTGGTGATCAAGCAGGCGATAGACGAGATCAGGCAAAACGGGCGTAATGGAATCATCTGTAAGGTGGTGTGAGTGAAAGTAGGACAAGTTGGCAACTTGTCGGCAGGCACATTCACTGCTGCGGAACCGGCGAAGGCACTGGTTAATCCTATCCCAGATAAAGATCGCGTCCTTTGGCGAGGTTGGCAATTTTGCGGTCGGCGATGGAGCGCTTGAGCATCCAGAATCCGCAGTCGGGGTGGATGAACTTGACGCGGCCTTCGCCGAGGGCGGCTTCAGCTTCCTCGATCGACCTGGCAATCTGATCGGGTGTCTCGATGTGGTTGACCTTGATGTCGACCACACCCAAACCGATGCCGATCTCCGGGCGGATCTCCTTGAGGGCTTCAAGGTCGTCCTTCGGACGATGGGCGAGTTCGAGCACGAGGTGATCGGCGTGCAGCGCATTGAGAAACTCAAGTAGTGGCTTCCACTTACCGGCCTGAATGGTTTGGCCACCGTAGTTGCCGAAACAGAAGTGGACGGCGGTCGGGCCATCGAAGGCATCAAGCACCCGATTCATGGCTTCAGCAGCGAGCGGGCCGTGTTCCGGATTACCCGGGATGTTCGCCTCGTCAACCTGCAGGCAGGAGCAGGGAAGATCCTTCACTTGTTCGGCGAGGACGTCGGCAATCGCGAGGGTGAGGGCGTCGAAATCACCGTAGTGATTGTCGAGAAGAGTGCGCGCCAGCATGTAGGGGCTGGTCACGGTGAACTTAAAGGCGCCACCGGCCACGCTTCCAGCGCGCCGACAGTCTTCGATGAGGTTGAGGCCCCCGCCGGATAGAGCTTCGCGGACCACCGCGGCGGGCTTGGACCGGAAGCCCATCTCCTGCTTGGCGCGGAAGGCTTCGGTGTCAGCGCGACCAATGATTGAGTCACAGCCGCCCATCGGTCCGACGAAATATTCGATCATCCCGTTGGTGTCCGGATGATTGACGTCGAAGCGATAAAGTTCTCCATCGGTAGGGAGATCGATGCCGGACTGACGCTGGGTGTCGAAGATCACGCGGGTGGCATCGATGACAGCCTGCTCGGAAGGCAGGGCGCTGAGCCAATCAGGGACCGGATAGGAGCCGACGGTGGTGGTCAGGATACGAGGGGAGCTGGGAATGGATGGAGTGTTCATGATTTGGAAATTGGTAGGTCTGCGTTCTGTTGTGGTTGGCTTTTCAAGTCTTGGGCAAAGGCCTCGCGATGCGCGGTATCCGGTGGCGTCGTGAAGCGGCTGACGACGACGAAAACGATCGTATTAACGACCATGCCGCAGAAGCCGACGTCGAGGAGGGCCTTGAGCTTGCCGGTGCCGGAGACTAGCGCGCTGCCTTCGCCGAAGAGGAGGGCTCCAAGAGGCGGGAAGAGGAAGACGACAATCATGCCGGCGACCAGTCCCGCGACCGCACCCGCCTTGGTGCCCCGACGGAGGAAGAGAAGGTCGATGGTGATGGGGAGGAGTTGCGCCGAGAAGGCCATCGCGAGGAAGAAGAAGGCCGCGATGGTATCGAGGAGGTTTGTCCCGGATCCCGCGTAGGTGATTCCCGCTGCCGCCAGAGTGGCGATCACGATAACAGCCCTTCCAAACCAGGTGCGTTCCTTCTCCCCGGCTTTGGGGCGGAGTTGATGATAAACATCGCGGGTAGCCACGGCGGAGAGGGCGTGGAGGTTCGAGTCGGCGGTGGACATTGAGGCTGCCATGACTGCCACGAGGATCAGGGAGACAAGGATGACGCCCACCGTTCCGAGGAGTTCGGGGAAGAGATCCTGAATGACTCTCACCACGATCTGATCCGGATTGGTGAGGCCTACGGGCAGAGAGCCGTCGGCGAGCATCGGGTAGAGGGTCCGCCCACCAAGGCCGACCAGGAAGACGCCGAATATGAAGCAGATCGGGAGGATGGTAGAGAAGGCAATGGCGGTGCGCCGCAGAGTGGCGGAGTCGCGGGCCGCGTAGAATCGCATCCACTGTGCTGGCTGCACGATGCTGGCCAGCGATGCGAAAGCGCAGAAGGTGACGGCATGCCAGGCGTTGAATTTGGCCGGGGCATCCGGCATGGTAAGGAGCTGGCCGTCGAGTTGACTCACTTCCTTGAAGTAGCCACTCGGGCCGCCAAGGGCGTGCATGAGGACGACCCCGGAAAGGAGCATTGCTGAGAGGAGGAGCAATCCCTGCAAGACGTCGGTCCAGGCCACCGAGCGCATCCCGCCCACGATCACGTAGGTCATCGTTATCAGCGAAAGGGCGCCGACCCCGGCATTCTCCATGGTCAACTCCTGACCTAAAAGCGTCACACTGGCGATATCCGGGAAAAGACCTTGGGCGAGGATGCCTCCGGCCTTTACCTGCATCACAACGTAAGGGACGACGTAGAGGGCTCCGAGAAAGGCCACCATGCCGCGGATGAATTGTGAGTCGCCGTAGTAGTCCGCGATCATGTCAGCCGGGGTGATGTATCCGCGTTTGCGACCGATGCGGCGGATGGGATTGCCGAGGATGTAGATCGCAGCGGCGGCCACCGGGAGATTGAGGGCATAGAACATCGGCGGGACTCCGTTGCCGTAGACCCATCCGGGAAAGGTGAGGATGGCGAAGCCCGAAAAATAGGTCGCCATGATGGTGAGCGAGGTGGTGAGCACTCCCTGCCCACGGCTTGCGAGGTAGTAGTCCGCTTCGGCGTGCTTGGCCCGGCGGCCCTTCAGAAGGCCAAGGATCCCGAGGGCAAGGAGCCCGACGAGATAGAGGATCAGGGTAATGTGTGGAATGTAGTCCATCAGTCTTCGTCTCTCCAGAGGGTGCGGGCGGCGATGAGAATACAACTCGTCATGACGAGGCAGGTGAAGACGAGCCAGAGGTAAAGAGCAGGCACACCGAAGATGAAGCGGACGTTTTCGGGGTCGCCGCCGGCGAGGTGGGAGCCGAGGCCGGGACCGATCAGGAGGGCGGCGAGGAACACCACCGTCAAGCGGATGCGGAGCGGTCGAAGCTTGTCGGTAGGCGGATCAGTCATGAGGTGATGGGGTGGTGGTCGGCGGAATTGCCGCTGGCGAGAAATTCTCCGGGAGTCATTCCGCTCTGGCGTTTGAAGACCCGATAGAAGTAGGCCACATCGCGGAAGCCCGACTCGTAGCAGGAGTAAAGGATGTGTTGGGTCTCACGAAGACGCTCCATGGCATACTTGATACGGCGTTCGTTCACGTAGTTGGTCAGAGTGCGCCCGGTGCGCAATTTGAAGAGGTCGGTGAAGCGGCGGGAAGACAAGTTGCACCGCGCGGCAAGTTCGGGGAGAGGGATCTGCTTGTAGAAGTTGGCATCGAGATGCTCGATGATCGCGTCGATGGCATGATTGTTGTTTCGTCCGGAGTGGTCCGCAGGAATACAGGACCTGATGGTGTGCACGAGCAGGTCTCCTGCCGCCGAAATGCTGGCGAGTTCCCAGCCTGGTTGCGAGAGGGTCTGCTCACGGAGCATGAGCTTGAGTAGGTCGATCATCTCGCTGTGCTGGAACGCTCCCCGAGCGTAACAAGGTCTGCCGGGGGAAAGGCTGCCGCAGGCTTCCTTCCAAACTGCTTCTCGTCGGCCTCCGGGAATCAGAAAGCGCTCATTCATACAGGCGATGACAAGAGTGAGGGGTTCGTTTTGGTGGTCGACAAAGCGGTGCTCGAGGCTTGCAGGAAGCACGAGGAATTGGTCTCGCTGAATGGAGATTATTCCCTGCTCGAGTTCAAGTTGACCTCGCCCCATTGCGACCCAACAAAACTTGTGAAAGGGCCATTGTTGCCGCTCCATGTGGAAGGTTTCGGCGTGGTGACTTTCGATCACGGTTAGTCCGTGTTCCGGAAAGTGGACATCGGCGGGACGACTCCGACGGAGGAGTTGATCCTGCGGCTGAATGTCGTGTTTGCTCATTTGGTCAATAGGTATAGCGAGAGGCGGAAAGGAGCTTATATACCACTAAATCAATAGTATCTGGCCCGTATTATAAAGGAAAAACACCATCGTTTCCTAATAATACAATCAATTTTGGCCGAATTATCCAAGAAATTCCGTGGGAGGTGGCCTAACCCCTCACCGGAAACATCACAGTCACCGCCTACTCTAGTGCTGTCCGCAGGCCTGTCCGTCCCTTTCGCTACGGGATCTTGCAGGCCCACGCAAAAAATGAGAAGCTGACCTACCAGTCGGCCATGAATTTTCCAAAAACACCATCTCTTCTTCGCCTGGCCGCCATTCTCGTAGTGGTCCTTCCGGTTCGTGCTGAGGTTGATTTTGGTCGCGATGTTTTGCCAATTTTCAGTGCTAAGTGTGCCAGCTGTCATGGCGGAGTGAAGAAGACGAGCGGATTCACTTTCACCAATTATCGGACCTTGTTCGCACCCGCCAAGTCCGGTGCGATTCCCATCGTTCCGGGTAAGCCGGAGAACAGCGAAGTAATCGCACGCATTGGACATGCCGATCCTGACGAGCGGATGCCGCCCGAGGGCGCCGCCTTGAAACCAGAAGAAATCGAGACCTTGAAGGAGTGGATCGCATCTGGTGCGGAATGGCAGGAGCACTGGGCATTCTTGCCACGCAATCCTGGGATACGGCCGCGTAATAAAAATACTATCTGGCCGGTGAACGGGATCGACCATTACGTTCTTGCGAATCTCGAGACCGCGAGGATTGAGCCTTCGCCGGAGGCCGATCGTTACACTCTGATCCGGCGCGTTGCGCTCGATCTCACTGGGCTGCCGCCGGGCCTCATCGAGGTCGATGCCTTCGTTGCTGACAAATCACCAAATGCCTATGAGAAGATCGTAGACCACTACTTGGCATCGCCCCATTTCGGTGAGCGCTGGGCACGCCACTGGTTGGATCAGGCTCGTTACGCCGACTCTGATGGTTATGAAAAAGACAATGCTCGTGGCGACGCCTGGGTGTGGCGCCAGTGGGTGATCGATTCCCTCAATCACGACCAGCCCTTCGATCAATTTACGATCGAGCAGATCGCCGGCGATCTGATCCCGGACGCGACGCCCGGACAGCACCTTGCCACTGCTTTTCATCGCCAGACTCTCTTCAACCGTGAGGGTGGCGTTGATCCGGAAGAGGATCGAACCAAGCGCGTGATCGATCGTGCCACGACGACTGCCACAACCTGGCTCGGATTGACGATGCAATGCGCGCAGTGTCACGACCATCCTTACGACCCGATCACGCAAAAGGAATTCTATCAATTCTACTCCTTCTTCAACAACGCCGACGAATCGACGGTCGGCGTGCCGAAATTTCGCGTCTCTGATCTCGCTCCAAAAGAGGACACCCTAGAAAAAGCGAAGGTTGTGGCACGAGCCGAAGCAGAGTTATGGGTGAAGAACATAAGCGCCTCTCTCGCATACAATGCCGCGCATCCTTCCATGACTGAAGTCCCGAAAGTTCTCAAAGCCGAATCTGCCTCTGGTGCGAAATTGGAATTGCAAAAAGATGGCTCGTTGCTGGTGACTGGAGCGATCCCGGACAAGGACGTATACACCCTGCGCCTGAGTGTTTCCCAAGCAGATGTCAGTGCTATCAAACTCGAAGTGTTGCCAGACAAGGGTCTTCCCAAAAACGGTCCCGGCCGTGCCAAGAATGGCAACTTTGTCCTCGAGCAGATTCTTATCGAGGGGAGCCAGCTGAACTCGGCGACTGCGGATTTTCACCAACAGAAACTAGATCCAGGTGGTGCCCTCAAAGAATCGGAGAAAACGGGTTGGGCGATCAGCCCGGAGATGGGCAAGGCACATCAGGCGACCTTTGGGCTCGAAACTCCCATCGCCAAGCCTGGCGAAATCACGGTGAAATTGGTGCAAAATTACGGCGGCGATCATGTCATCGGACGGTTTCGATTAAGCGTGATCAGCGGGGAGCAACGTCCGGTGCCAAGTGAGCTGCACAAATTGAGACCGGATCAATTTGATGAGCTGGAGCAACACTACTTCGCCCGGATTAATCAAACGACCGCCGCACTTGTCAACGAGCTGGCCGAAGCAAAAAAGCGCAATCGGGTTAATGCTCGCGTGATCCGGCAACGCGACAAATCCCCACGCCCAACCTATATCTTCCACCGTGGCGATTTTCTCCAACCACAGAAAGATCTAGGGGTAGTGCAGAGTGCGCCGCCCGTGCTGGCTCATCGATTCGAAAAAGAGAATGCCACGCGTCTCGATCTTGCCAGATGGCTGGTTGCCGAAGAGAACCCGCTCACCGCTCGCGTCGTTAGTAATGTCATCTGGTCGCACCTCTTTGGAGAAGGTCTTGCTCCCACACTCGACGACTTCGGTAGCCGCGCACCAAGGCCAATTCATTCGCGATTGCTCGATTGGCTTGCGAACGAATTCATCCGGCTCGGTTGGAGCCGCAAGCAGCTTATCAAAACGATCATCATGTCCCGGAGCTATCGCCAAGCGAGCGCCCACCGCCCGGATCTGATCAGCTTCGATGCCAACAATCGGCTGTTGCACCGCCAGAACCGACCCCGCGTCGAAGCGGAGATCGTGCGTGATCTGCATCTGTCGGTGAGCGGGCTCTTGTCGAAGAAAGTTGGCGGTGAGAGCGTATTCCCACCAATACCCGCGGACGTCGCCGCGCAGAGCTATGCCTCAAGCTTCAAGTGGAAAACCAGCAGCGGGAGTGATCGCTACCGCAGGGGGATGTACACCTTTTTCAAACGCACCGCGCCTGATCCCAACCTGCTCACCTTCGACTGCCCGGATTCCAATCTGACGGTCATTTCCCGTTCGAGTTCCAACACGCCGCTGATGGCTCTCGCGACGCTGCAAAACGAAGTCTTCCATGAAGCTGCGCAAACTTTCACTAAAAACCTGCTGGAAAATCCTGCACTGCAAACTGACCTGGGGCGGCTGACCCAGGCGTTCCGCGCCTGTCTTGCCAGATTCCCGGAAGAGGACGAGCTCGTCACTTTGATCGGTCTACTCAAAGATAACCGCGAATATTATCGGGACGACAAGGAATCAGCTCTCAAACTGGCTCCCTCCAAATATTCCGATCCGGTCGAGGCCGCCGCATGGGTCGCCACCGTCCGGATTATCACCAACCTCGACGAGTTTATCGTCCGCAATTAGGCATGCATCCAATCGAAGAATATCAGCAACTGACCCGCCGACATTTTCTCACTTCAGCTGCTGGGGGCATCGGAGGAACTGCCCTTGCTTCCATGCTTGGTTCGGATTTGACCAGCCCGATGGCACCGAAGCTCTCGCAGTTTGCGCCTAAGGCAAAGAACTGCATTTTCTTTTTCATGGCTGGGGCGCCTTCGCAGCTCGATCTTTTTGATCCAAAACCAAAACTCAACGAGCTGGATGGTAAGAAGATGGACGGCTCACTCTTGGAAGGAAAACGATTTGCCTTCATCAAAAAAGAGTCAGCAGTTTTGATGGGATCAAATCGAAAATTTGCGCAGCACGGACAAAGTGGAATGTGGTTCTCCGATCTGGTGCCGAACCTCGCCACTTGTGCGGATGACTTGTGCATGGTGCGCAGCTTACACACAGATCAATTCAATCATCATCCAGGACAACTTCTGATGCAAACTGGCGAGGCTAACTTTGGTCGCCCGGCGATTGGTTCTTGGCTCACCTATGGTCTGGGCAGCGAAACCCAAAACCTGCCTGGCTACGTGGTTCTCACTGCTGGTCGAGGTTCGAGTGGAGGAGCAACGCTGTGGCAGAGCGGGTTTCTTCCTTCGGTTTACGAAGGAGTGCGCTTCCGAAACTCTGGTGATCCGGTCTTGAATCTCACCAATCCGGCAGGCCTCCCGGACAAACTGCAGCGACGGGGACTCGATGCCTTGAATGAGCTTAACGCAATGCGTCACGCGAAGATGCATGATCCTGAGATTGCTAGTCGCATTGCAAGTTACGAACTCGCCTTCCGGATGCAATCAGCAGCACCGGAACTCGCCGATCTCAGCGGCGAGAGTGAGGCCACCAAGGAAGCATATGGCCTCAACCGTAAGGACCCGAAAGGTGGTGGGCGTGGGAGCGGTGGCGGCGAAACCTATGAGACCTTCGGGCGTAATTGCCTTCTCGCGCGTCGTATGGTCGAGCGCGGAGTTCGCTTCGTTAATATCGTGCATGCCTCGTGGGACCACCATTCAAATCTCGATCATGAACTCGAGTTCAATGCTGGCATGAGCGATCAGCCCGTTGCGGCGCTTATCAAGGATCTCAAGCAACGCGGCCTACTTGATGAAACTCTCGTTGTCTGGGGATCCGAATTTGGCCGCACGCCACTGGGTGAAAACCGCCCTGGTAGAAAAGCCAACACTGGACGTGATCACCATCCGAATGCCTTCACAATGTTCATGGCGGGAGGAGGCGTCAAAGGAGGGCTTACTTATGGCGAGACTGATGAGATTGGTTGGGATCCCATTGTTGATCCGGTCCATGCCAACGATTTCCACGCAACCTTGTTGGCAATGTTTGGCCTCGATCATGAGCGCCTCACTCACCGCCACGGCGGACTGGAACATCGATTGACCAGCGTGACCCGTAAGTCCAAAATCATCGACGACTGGATGGCTTAGCAGGCTCCTTACTTTTTTCGTTAGCTTGATCTGGCGCTTCGCGATGTTGTTCGCATTCGGCTCCTCATTGCGCGCGCCCTTCGCAGGAAGATCTCCTGTCATACTACGCGATCACCCAGTCGTAGGTGGGAGTGTTGATAAACTCCCAGCCCTCTTCGGTGATGACCACGGTGTCTTCAATCCGGCAACCTCCGTGCTCGGGAAGGTAGAGCCCCGGCTCAATCGTGATGACATGGCCGGGTTCCATCAGTCGGTCGTGGTCGCGGAGTGAAGGTGGCTCGTGAACGTCGAGGCCCACGCCGTGTCCGATGCCACAGTAGCAGCCCTCCCACTTTCCGTCTTCGCGCTGGCGGGTGGGATAACCAGCGTCATCGAGAACCTTCCGCGAGGCTTTATCGACGGCTCCTAACTTTTTACCCGGACCAAGCTCTGCCAAAGCAGCGAGATGGGAGGCATAAACGGTATCGTAAATGTGCTGTTGTTTCTTGCTTGGCTGACCTTTGATGAAGGTCCGTGAAAGATCGCCAAAGTAGAAGCTGTCATCGTCGCGTGGGAAGATGTCCACCACGATCATTTCGTGTGCCTTTACTGGTCCGAAGCCGATACAGTGGCAGTCCGCCGCCTGCAGACCCGAAGCTGCGATAGGGCTGTTGGTGCCACCTCCGACGGCTGAAGTGGCCACGCGGATTTCCCGGCGCAGGGTTTCGCAGGTCAAGACTTCTCCCTTGTAGGAAAGTGTGTTGTCCGATCCGATTTCGCTGGCCGATAAAATTTCCCGAACTCTCGCGAATCCTGCTTCTGAGATTCGAGCGCCCTCGCGGCAGCCTTCGATTTCCTTCGCCGATTTGAGCCACCTTTCGGGAAAGAGATCGCCATGTTCAATCTCTACTTTCACTCCGAATTTGGTCAATTCTTCGTAGTAAGCCACCGGATAGTGATGGGGCAGAGTCAGGGTGGGATAAGCTAACTCCTCGATCAGGACAGCCATTGCGGCGGGTTTGCTCCTACTGCCAAATCTCTGTTCAGCCTTGTCTTGGTATTCGACGAGCTCGTAGACCTCTTTAAATCGGCCCTCGTTTCGGGCCCGTTCCAACTCCATACGATGAATGAGGCAGATTGGATCATCTAGGGTGCCCATCAAAGTAATGGGATCCATTGATTTGAACTGGCCAAAGTAATAACCGTCAGCTTCTGTTTCGGTGATCGATTCAAGCAGGACGTGTTTCATAATGGTTTGATGACTTTAGGGTGGGGCAGAGTGAACCCATCAGTTTGAGTGAAGGAACATACAGGCTGGAGATGAATGTTCCATGAATCGCTTAGGAGTCTTTTGTGAATTGGGTTAAACCTCAAGCAGTTAGAAATTCTTGTCGGCAATGATTGGGAGAGTCGTGTTCTTTTTTGGCAGGAACAGCGGGGAAGAGCCGTAAAAATACCCCGATGAAACTTCTCCTTTGTTTGCTCATGATGGTTGTGCCGGCGCTCTCAGCGATTCCCCGACCTTTGGCAGGGCCAGTAAGAGACTTACGAAAAGAGATCGACTTTGAGCGGATCGGGGAATTTCACTTGGGACCAACCGGAGCAATGGGCTGGATGCACGTGAGCCGGAATTCCATGACGAGAGAGGCCCGGCAGATCTTGATTACCAAGGTGGAGGCTGGATGTCCGGCGGAAGGAGTGTTGCAAGAAGGTGATCTCATTCTTGGGGTGAATGGTAAGCTATTTTCCGAAGATCCCCGCAGATCTTTAGGGCGCGCCATCATTGGAGCAGAATCTGAAGAGGGTGGGGGTTTGCTCGATTTAATTCGCTGGCGTCAAGTAGAAGGCGAGACCCCAAGGCGGGGCAAAGAAGAAAAAGTTGTAGTTAAGCTGCCGGTGCTTGGAACTTTTTCCGAGACCACTCCTTACGAGTGCCAAAAATCTGTTCGAATCTTAGATCAAGCTGTAGCTCGTTTATTGGACCAAAAAGATTGGGGAAGATTTGGAGATAAGGCTCTGGCACTTTTGGCAACGGGAGAGAAAAAATATCATCCTCTCGTTCGCGATTACCTTCACGAGGCAAAATTCGCAAAGCCCGATCTCAAGATTAGTTTAGACGACGGCGGGTTGGTGTGTTGGGGGTACGGTTATCACAACTTGCTTCTGACCGAGTACTTCTTAGCTACGGGTGATGAGTATGTTCTTCCGGCGATTCGCGAGTATGCCGTTAAGATTTCCATGGGGCAAAGCAGTGCAGGGACATGGGGACATGGCTTCGCCTGGAAGGTCACAAACGGGGGCGAGATTCATGGACGATTGCGTGGCTATGGTGCTCTTAATCAGGCCGGGTTGCCGTGTTTCCTTTCTCTCATTCTTTCCAAAAAGTGTGGCATTGAACATCCTGAGGTCGATGCGGCTATTGCTCGGGCTTCCGAATTTTTTGAATGTTTCGTGGGGCATGGCTCGATCGGTTATGGGTTCCACCGGCCGAGCCTTGAGATCCATGCGAATGGCAGTAATGGAATGTCAGGAAATGGTAAAAATGGAATTGCGGCGGTGGCTTTTCGTCTCCTCGGTAATGAAAAAGCGACGCACTTCTTTTCGCGTCTCACTGCTTCGCTCTCCAATACGATGGAGTACGGCCACAGTGGAAATTCCTACAGTTACTTTTGGGATGTTCTTGGGGCAAATTGCGGAGGACCAAAACTTGCCACAGCTTTCCTTAAGGAGATCGATTGGTACCATGCTCTGACGCGAAAGCCGGATGGTCGTTTTGTGTATCAAGCGCTTGGAGGAATCTATGGGAAGGGGCTTCTTGATCCTACGGCGGCGCAGGTCCTCATCGCGAGCATGCCACGCCGGACGCTCTTTCTCACCGGAAAAGAGATGGGTGAAAAACCATTACTCAACAAACAGGAGATATCAGAAACCATCGCGGCCGGGAAATGGCGTCTCGCCGATCCGGTTTCAATGAATACCGAAGAACTTTTTTCTCACTTGGATTGTTGGTCTCCAATGGGACGTGAATGGATTGCCAAGCATCTCGGAACTAAGGAGGAGAATCATACTCCTCGTTTGATCAAACTACTGAAGAGTGAGAAAGCCGAAGCACGGGCTGGAGCTTGTTCAGCGTTGGGATACCAGGGCGAAAAGGCGAGTGCCGCGGTTGAACTTCTCGCAAAAGCGCTCACCGACGAGCCGATCGTGGCCATTCCAGCAAGTTATGCCTTAGCCCGGATCAGCAAGCCGGCGGCTAAAGTGATGCCTCAGATTTTACGAGCGGTCTTGGATCGTAAAGAAGGTGGTGAGATGCGGCCCATTCATCAGGCGATGGCTTTTGGATTTGGATACAATCCCGGCCGTGTTGCTCCGCTCTATTTTGACGGACTCTTGCCTGGTTTAGCTGAGGAAGGGAATCCTTTGGAGGGTGTTGATCGTAAGCTCTTGCATCCGGCTCTCGCAAAACTTCTTAAAGATCCAAGTGGCCGAACCCGAGGAGGAGCTGCGTATGCTTTTACTCATTTTACGCGGGAGGATCTCGCCGCGATGGCGCAGGAGGTTTACGATGCAATCACAAAGCCTGCGCCGCACTACCGCATGTTTAGTGACGATGCTCGCCAGCATGCGCTTAGCCTCTTATCAAGATACCGAATTGAAGAGGGGATTTCTCTGACCATCAATTCTTTCGATCTTAAGGATTGGGGTTCAGGAATGCGTCTCCCTCATCGTTGGGAAACTCTGAAATCTTATGGTGGAAGCGCAAAACCTTATCTTTCGCAATTGAGAGCTTTGCGTGAAAATTTCAAGGAGGGCAGTGAAAATCGCAAGTCACTTGAGGAGGTGATTGGAACCATCGGAAATGATCAGAATGCTCCAGTTTTAGAGAGCTTGCATACTCTTGTGGATGAACAATTGGCGCGTGACCTTGCTTTGTTTGGAAGTAAAACTTTAGAAGCGACAGCCTGCAGATCGTTGCTTAGAGAGAACACAGGCCAATCGTTTTATCAGGCTGCTTGCTTGCGGCGTTTGGTCTTTCTGGAAGAGAAAGGTGCCCGGAAGGATGTTGAGCAAGCACGGAAGTCAAAGGACGAGATTTTCCGGGCAGCGGCAGAAAGCTTGCGAGTAAAAAAAGGGTGGTAGGTTACCCTTCGTTTTAAGACGAAGTTAGGATTTCTTTGATCACCGCGCCATGAACGTCCGTGAGGCGGCGTTCGATTCCGTTGTGATAAAAGCTCAGTCGTTCGTGATCGAGACCGAGGATGTGGAGGATCGTGGCGTAAAAATCATAAACTGTGGTGACTCCTTCCACGGCCTTGTGGCTGAATTCATCAGTCGCACCATAGCTGAAAGGAGCTTTTACTCCGGCTCCGGCCAACCAGGCGGTGAAGCCATCGGGATTATGATCACGACCACTCGCGCCTTTTTGAAAAGTAGGCATACGGCCGAACTCAGAACAGAAAACGACGAGAGTGTCGTCGAGTAAACCTCGGACCTTAAGGTCTTTTAGAAGGGCCGCGGTGGGTTGATCGAGAACGGGCCCGTGGATGTCGTATTGTTCTTTGATTTTCTTGTGGCCGTCCCAGTTGCTCACACCCTCTCCGCCGGTTTGATAGGCCCCATTGAAAAGTTGGACAAATCTTACTCCCTTTTCGATGAGGCGGCGCGCAAGAATACAGTTGCGTCCGTAGGCGGCGCGGAGGTCCAATATTTTGTTTCCTGATTCGTCTGCGCCATACTCTTTCAGAATGTAATCCGGCTCGCTGCTTAACTCTGTCACTTCGGGAATACTCAGTTGCATCCGGGCTGCTAATTCGTAACTCGCGATGCGGGCTTCGAGCTGTGAGTCGCCGACATGGTTCTGAAGGTGGCGATGGTTTTGGCGTTGAAGAAAAGCTCGGGTGGCTGCGTCAGTGGTGCCTGTGAGCCCATTGGGAGTGGCGAGATTTCGCACGGCTTTCGCGGCATTAAAGCTGGTTCCCTGAAAGGCTGCGGGGAGGAAACCGGGGCCCCAGCAATTTACGCTCGACTGGGGAGTGCCACGGACATCGGGAATCGCGACGTAAGCGGGAAGGTCCTCAGCTTCACTGCCGAGGGCATAAGTTGTCCAAGCTCCGGCACTGGGGAAACCATCCAGAGTGAAGCCGGTGCACATGAAGTTTTCGCCAGGTCCGTGGGTATTGGTTTTCCCAGTCATACCGTGGAGAAAACACATCTCATCAGCGAGATCACCGAGCCTCGGAAGAAGATCCGTGACCATCTTACCGCTCTGCCCCCGCGGCTTAAATTCCCACGGACTTTTCATCAAGTTCCCTTGTTCTCCCTGAAAGGTGATGAGTTTGTCGCCACCTGGCATGGGTTGGCCGTGGCGTTTGATAAGCTCAGGTTTGTAATCCCAGGTGTCGACCTGGCTGATCGCTCCGGAACAAAAAATCATCAGCACTTGCTTGGCCCGCGGCACAGTATGAGGAAGCCGGGGGGCGTGTGGATTGGTCGTATCGATCGAAGGTCGAATGGGCATTTTACCGGCGGCGCTCTCTCGTAGCTTTTCAGCTCCAAGAAGCCCTTCCTGATTCAGGATTGATGCCAAAGCAACTCCGCCCAATCCATTCACGGAGTGGGAAAGGAAATTACGACGGTTGAGAAGATGACGAGTGTCGATCATTTAGAAAATGAAGAGAAATTCGCTGGTGTTTAACATGGCACGACAAAACGCCAAAAAATTGTGATCTTCGATGAACTTCTCTGCGTCCCTTATTTCATCCGAAGTGGCAGGGCGGTTGTAAAGGAGCTCGTAGGTCTGTGGCACGCGGTCTGCACGAGCTCCGAGTCGCTCGGCAAGTTTTTGGGCCTGCTGCATCGTAAAGCGGCTGTTGAAAAGGTTGAGAGCTTGCAGCGGAGTGGTTGAGCGGCTGCGGGTCGGAATCACTTGGTTGCCATCGGGACAGTCGAAGGAACCGAAGACCGCATCTTGTTCTTGCCTGATTTTGAAGAGATAGATCATGCGGCGCCACTCGGCCGGGCCGGTTTCATCTTTTGCGTGATAGTGAACGACGTTCTCGCGGTCGACATCGAAGAGGTGGAATCCTTGGCCTCCCATTTTTCGATCTAGAGTTCCAGCCACTGAGAGCATCCCATCGCGGATCGCTTCGGCTTCAAGCCGCCGCGGTGGAAACCGCCAAAAAAACCGGCTGCTGGCATCGATACGGGCTGCTGCTGAATTGGGCTGACTGGATCGTTGGAAAGCATTCGAGTTGAGCAGAAGGCGTAAGGTGTGCTTCATCGACCAGCCGTGTTTCACGAAGTCATCAGCCAGCCAGTCCAAAAGTTCTGGATGGGTTGGTAGGGTGCCATTCGTTCCAAGGTCACTGGGTGTGTCGACAATCCCGGTTCCAAAGACAAACTGCCAAAGACGATTGACAGCTACCCTCGCGGCCAGGGGATTTTTTTCGCTGACGATCCATTCTGCTAAAGCTAGCCGGCGGGTTTGCTCGGGCGCGTCCAAGGCTAGGTCGAGAGAGCCAATCACCTCTAGGGCATCTGGCGGGACTTCTTCCCTTTTTGCCATCGGTTCACCTCTATGAAGGCGATGGGTTGCGCCGGGTTTGGAAAAATTTGCGACCCACGCTTTTACGCCGTTTTGCATCGCGGCGATCCGCGACCGATTAAGATTAATCTCGGCGATTAGTTCGCTGGCTCGCTTCGCTTCAGGTGCGGGAAGTTTCGCCAGAAAAGCATTCGGGTCGGCGTTGCCTCCAAATGGTTCGCGGTCATTCGAACTGGCTGCGAGAGACCAACTTTTCCCATCGACCGATAACTCGATCTTGTAGTCGATAGCGAGCCGGTCACTGAAGCGGTCGGCTCGATCCCGCGACCATTCAATACGTTCGACCGAAGACGCTTTTGCAAACTCGATTTGCACCCAACCTTTGCCAACTTGATTGGAAATCCAGCTCCACTGATTACCGGTTTTCCCATCATTGAGATGAGCCAGTTGGTGAATGGGATAGCCCGGGAGGTTGCCCGATGAAGTTGCGATCGCCCCGGCTTTTGCGAGCGCAATATTCTTGCCGCTTTTGTCAAAGACCGCGAGTTCGTCGAGACAAGGTTCGGAGCTATTGGTTCGCTGAATGGTGAAGCGAACAAACTTTGCGAGCGTTGCCTCAAAAGCCTCTGTATTCAGTCGAGCGTTTACGGCTGGGCGGAGCACGGAAAGCCCCTTTTTGGTTGTTGCCGCGATTCCCCGTAGTTTTTCAAGTTCGCGTTCTGCGGCAGTTAACGATTCACGCAACACGGCCACTTTTTTAGTGTCGTTAGGCGTGACCTCTCTCTTCACCGCTCTCTCTCCAAATTTTACGCCCGCAAAGATCGCCTGCATCGAATAATAGTCCCGCTGGGTGATGGGATCGAATTTGTGATCGTGGCATCGGGCGCAGCCAATCGTCATACCCAGAAAGGCTGTTCCGGTGGTGTTGATCATATCGGCCAACTCATCCTGCCGTTGCATCAAGGTCAGATTAGGATCCGGACTTTTGACAATATCGTAGGGTCCTGCCACCAGAAACCCGGTTCCGATGTCAGCCCCCATGGCATCTCCCGCAAGATGTTCTTTGACGAACTGGTCGTAGGGTTTGTCATTGTTAAAGGACTTGATCACATAGTCTCGAAAGTGCCACGCGCTTGGACGCTCCCGATTGGTTTCAAAGCCATTGCTTTCGGCAAAGCGGGTGAGATCAAGCCAGTGCCGCGCCATTCGCTCGCCGTAGTGCGGACTGGCCAAGATACGGTCGACAAGTCTGTCCCATGCTTGAGGGGAATCGTCATTGAGAAATTGCGCCACTTCCTCCGGTGATGGTGGAAGTCCCAGCATCACGAGATAGACCCGGCGAATGAGCGTCCTTCGCTCAGCTCGACCGAGTGGTCTTAATTTCTTGTTCGCCATGGCTTCATTCAGAAAGGCGTCCACTCCGGCATATCGATGTTCAGCGGCCACTGGCTGGAACGACCAATGATTGGAGGTCGCCACAGTTTTTTTCTTTTTAGCAAAAGCGTTTCCGCTGAGAGCCAGCATTACGCAAAAGAAGATTTGGAGTAGCGGTTTCACGAATGGATGGAGATGCTTAAAAAATGGCCCAGCAGAATATATAGCCCAGAACTATAATAAAACTTTTAAGTTCATCCAAATTATGGCGGCTAGGAATTTGCTTTTGGCGGAAAGATCGCGGAAACTAGGGATGGGCGGAATACATGGGGGAGAAAGGGGGTTGCTACTCCGTAAACGAGAAAATAAACTAGAATAAGACTGCCGAGGTGACATCGTCGATCCGCATGAACTTTAGCCAGATCCTCGCACTTCCAGTCATTCTCTGTTTTCTCTCGTCAGCTCAGCAAGTCACCGCTCAGGATGGCGAAATCATCCCACTCTGGCCGGATGGCGCGCCCGGGTTTGAAGACCGCAAGAACGATGCGGAAGTCGTTGAGAAAGGTAGTGTGACCAATGTGCACTACCCCACACTGACGGCGTTTCGACCGCCGGAGGACCAGGTTAATGGGGTTGCCATCGTCATTGCACCGGGTGGTGGGTTACGCAAGTTGGGCATGAAAGGCGGCGGTTTTGATCCGGCGAAGTTTCTAGCGTCTCACGGCTATACGACTTTTGTTTTGAAATACCGACTCTCGCGTCAACCAGGGGTTGCCTACAAATTCGAGGAACATGTCCTGCAAGATGGACAGCGGGCAATCCGGATGGTCCGTCACCGGGCAAAAGAATTTGGTATCGACCCAGACAAGGTGGGGATGCTGGGCTTTTCCGCCGGAGGCGAGGTAGTCTCGATCACCTGTTACAAGCCCGGCGCCGGCGATCCTGATGCGGCGGATCCTATTGATCGGCTCGGAGCAAAGCCGAATTTCCAAATGCTGGTTTATCCCGGGCCGGTGGGGATTCCGTCGAAGTTGCCGGCCGACACACCGCCGGCCTTTATGTTGATCGCAGCGGATGACAATCATACCAGCGTGTTGCTGAACCTGGCGCAACGCTTTCGCGAGATCAATGTCGATTATGAGGCACACATCTATGCGCGTGGCGGTCATGGTTTTGGGATGGGAACGCGCTCAAAGCGGCTCAGTATCCAGAAGTGGCCGCAACGGATGGTCGACTGGCTCCACGATGAGGTGCTCAATGAAATTCCGAAATAGACTGACTGCTAGGAATTTGCTTCTGGCGGAAAGGTCGCGGAAACTCGGGTTGGGCGAAATACATGGGGGAGAAAGGGGGTTAGTATTTATCGATCGAGTCGCCTGGCAGGCTGAACTGGAGAATCGAATCGCCGCTTCCGGGTGACTCATGGTTGAAGATCGCGAGGTAGAGTTTCTTCTCTTTTATCGTGAGATAGTAGGGCGTCATGCCCTTGGGGACAAGATGACTGAGGTCAGTCCAATCCCCGGAAACAAGGTCTTCCAGCTTTTTGAAGCGAATGAACTTATGCTCATCCGGATCGGTTCCTCGGGCATAGGATTTCGTAAAATAACTCGTCGCGTAAAAGTAGCCGTCGAAGAAATCGAGATCGTTGAGTACCAGCCCTGTCCTCTTCCACGAGCCTGCGGGCCCGGTGCGCTTCGTGGGATCAAAACTGTCGTAGATCTTGAACTCTTTTTTCTCCCAATCCACGACTTCCACAACACGCCCCTTTGCCGAATTAATGACATAGAGCTTTCCATTCACAAAGGTCAGGGCTCGGGAATATCCCTGAACGGGAACCTTGAGCACGGACTCATTTTTCCCGATCGCTTTGAAGCGAAAGACATGCCCTGAATTGGGATTGATGGTATAAATCCAACCCGTCTCAGGATCGAGGACGACATCGTGGGGGCGATCCAAGGCAAGGCCGGCAATCTTTTTAGTCTGGGCGCTGATCTTATTACTGGCGGGATTCTTGAAGGCGATGATGCGATGGTGATCGGTATCGTTCAGGTAATAGAGCTGATCTGCCGGATGATAGACAAGCGAGTGATGTTTTTTAAGCGCGAGCGGCGAAACCTTGAAGGGCTCCTTGGAACTTTCACGATACATCAACTGACTGCCGAAGCAGTCGCTCACGATCTCCAGATCTTTTGCCCCGAAGGCGAGATGAGTGGCCCCTTGAAATTTTGTCGCCGGACTACTTGAAACATAGACCGCGACTTTCAACCCAAAAGTTTTCTGATCGTTCGACTTCTCATCGCTGAAAACTGAAGGTGACGACAGGGACAATACCGTGCCGATTAGGAATAGGATCTTTCTGAGTTTCATATTGTTTCCGGGATAAAATTTTCGGTGGGCAGAAACTGGTTCAGGGACCCTCCGACAAAAGCAAATTCCTGGCCGCCAGCAAGATCAAAAGCCAGAGGCAATCCTTTGGCACCCCGGCCACTTGCCCGGACTTGATCGACTCCCAAGCCGCAGCACCCAGGTTGGTCCCATCCGGCACGACGTTGATCCTTGTTTGGGTGAGACCCGGCGGGGGCGGCGTTACAAAAACTGTAGTTCAATCCCAGGTTCGTGCGCTCTTATTCACCGACTACCCGGTAGAACTTGTGCGGATGATTCCTGGTATTTAAAACCACCTGGCTAGTGGTGAGGCTGCCCTGCGAGGCGATGCCTTCCCTGCCCGGCACCGTCGTCCATGGACTCTGCATGTCCGGGGATGATTCGAGCCGGTAGGTGCGATCAGCGATCGACGTCCAGGCAATCTGGAACCGAGTGCTGTCCCCGTCCTTGCTGAGCTGTTGCCACTCGATGATCTCCGGTTGGTTGGGATCGTCCGTCCCCAGCTCAAAACGCACCGCTGGATCGGAACTGCTGATGGTGTAAACGATCGCTTCCGGCGTCGAAGCCGACCATCCTTCGGAGACCCCTGGCGCGTATTCCTCAGAGGAGAGCGTCGTAGCGCTGGTTGCGTCCAGATGAACCTCTTCGCCGGGCAAGAGATCGACGGTCACTTCAAACTGCGCCGTAATCCGAAAACCATCGCCCTCGGGAACAGCAGTCGCCAGTCCATCGAAATCGCCGCTGAACACCGGCACGCCGTCGGTATCCCGGTCGAATACCACCAACCCCTCGAATTCCGTGGGGAAGAATCCGGGAGCCTCGAGATCGATCTCCGCACGAGAGGAGCTGATGCCCCTGGTGCCGACACCCGGAAGGTCGTCCTCGAGCAGGACGGTGAAATCCAAGCTCAAAGTCACCGGCACCGCGACGCCCGGGGTGCCTCCCGCCTTTTGGGGCGTGAACACCACCCGGCTCTGACAATCGAGGTAGGCGGTCTGATAATAGATGTCCCTGGGCGCGAGCGACACTTCGCCACTGTGGGAGATATCGATCCGGGTAATGCCGCCGCCATCTTGGGTGGAGGTCACATTCGTGGCCGAGGAAAAGGGTGCAAGCACACTGGCGGGACGGGGATCCGCAGCAGTGAACATGTCGAGTCCATTGGCAGTGGCTGCAAACAATCCCCCGCGCGTCTCGAACAGTTCGGTCTCCATCAAAAAAAGGAAGTCTGCCGAAAAATAACTACACCCGGCACACTGCATCGTAAGGCCGGCGGGCAGTCCGTTAATGAGATCAAAACAATCCTCGGCTTGTGCAGAAATCGTCCCGAAAAGAGCAGCGACAGTCAGGAGGTTGGTACGGCGTTTCATACTGACTGACGGCTACCGCTAGGAATTTGCTTTTGGCGGAAAGGCCGTGAAGAGCGGAATTGGGTGGAGTTCATGGGGTGCGACGCGGAGCGAGAATGTCAACTCGGCAGTCATATTCTAGTTTATTTACTGACTGCTAGGAAATTGCTTTTGGCGGGAGGGCTTTGAAGCCGCCTTTGGACCGGATCGGATGGGGGAGAAAGGGGGTTGATTCGCTGCATTTTGGAACGATCGGTGAAGGTCCATCGATCGTTTCGAAAATAGATCCTCGGCTCAAGATCAAGGGGATCTTCGGTGTTGCCAGTCACCCCAAAATATTCGTCGAAGCCATGATGGGTCGGGCCATCGAGAAAGGGCTTGGTGAAATCCACATCGCTAAAGTCATATTCGTCAGCGGCTTTGCCATAACCGTCATCGAAGGACATGCCGACGTGATATTTTCCGATCCCGGCGGTGGTATAGCCATTGCGCTGCAACATGTCGGGAAGCGTCGGGCATTCGCGATGAATCATCGGCGTGTTCGGTCCGTGCGGCAACCATCCCTGGTATTTTAAATAAGCCCGATGAGTGTATCTTCCAGTGAGCAGGGAGTATCGGGTCGAACTGCACATCGAGGCCGGCGCATGGGCATCGGCGAACAAGACCGACTGCTTCGCGAAGTCTTCAAGATTCGGAGTCCGCAACGTCCTTGCGATGGGCTTGGCATTCGGTCCGAGTGACTTACCGAGGTAGGGGCTGGTATCGCCCAGTCCCATGTCATCTGCCATCATGATGACGATGTTTGGTTGGGCGGGACGTTCAGCAGCTTCGCCGATAATCCCTGTCCCTGAGAATCAGGAGCGCGAGTGCCGGAGTCCGAGTCATGCGAAGAGATCTAGAACGGGTTGGCCTTTGTGCGCCACCGAAAAGGGACGCTTGCTTGGGCTGTAGAGGACCAGGTCGGTAGGGATGCCGAGAGCGTAGGCAATCGTGGCATTGAAATCCGGAATCGTGATCGGTTTTTACTGCTAGGAAATTGCTTTTGGCGGAAGGGCTTTGAAGCCGCCTTTGGACCGGATCGGATGGGGGAGAAAGGGGGTTGATGTCTCTTGGAAAAATGTCAATAGTGCCAAAAGCAAATTCCCAGCAATTGGGAAGAGCCTTGCCTTGCTCGACGCACAGAGCTAAGAGCCTCGACATGACCAGTCGAAGATTACTCGCGACCACCCTAGTCTCCATTCTTTTGCCCTCAGCAAGCAGCCTCTCTCGCGGAGAGGTCTTGGTTGATTTTTCTGAGGACGATCTTCGCCATGAATGGAAATCAGCGAATGACAACATTATGGGAGGGAAGTCCCGGGGAGAGTTCGAGATCAAGGAGGACCATCTTTACTTCAGCGGTAGCATCGACACCGATGGGGGAGGATATGCCTCGATCCGAACAAACGACCGCGATTGGGGTATTGAGGATGCCGTAGGCATTTTCCTGAAATGCAAAGGCGATGGCCGGACCTACCGCATGGAAGTTCGCACAGATGCGAAATGGGGCCGTATGCCAGTGACCTATGCCGGAGAGTTCGAGACCAAGAAAGGCGAATGGATAGACATCAAAATCCCATTCTCGAACCTGGATCCAACGATGTTTGGCGAGCCGGTTGATGACCCTCTTCCCTCTGAGTTTTCCAAGGAAAAAATTAAGATGTTTGGCTTGGATGAAGCGTTTGATGAAAAGAATCGCAAGCTCGACGCCACAAAGGTGAAAGCCCTCGGCATCAAGCTTTACGACAAAAAGGATGGCGATTTTGAGTTCTCTTTGAAGCGGATCTCAGTTTATGGTGAAGCAGAGACGAAGCCTGTCATGGAAAGCTGGACCTCAAACGATAACAAGACCATCGAGGCGATTGCCCTGCGCTACAGCAGCCAGAAAAAAGCGGTTACCTTTCAACTTGCGAACGGAAAGACCGCCGAAGTCCCTCTCATCCGTCTGAACGAGGAAGGTCAGAAGCGGGTGCTCGAACTTTTCTCAGAATAGTCAGTAATCCGCTCACACTCCTCCCTATAACCCATGCGATGTCCTTAAAAGCGAAAAGCGATTTCCCCGCAATTGTCTCCGGACAGGCCGTCACGGTGGAGGTCGAGTGTCTACGACAATGCCTTTCTAGCAAATTGAGGCATCGGCCTCCAACTGCTAGGAAATTGCTTTTGGCGGAAGGGCTTTGAAGCCGCCTTTGGACCGGATCGGATGGGGGAGAAAGGGGGTTGCCAC
>Ga0222717_10000936_pt1 | contig 24389 bp, 21 predicted proteins | sample C33_18DmetaG_FD_165053 | JGI IMG/M metagenome (GOLD analysis project Ga0222717, IMG submission 165053) | Estuarine water microbial communities from San Francisco Bay, California, United States - C33_18D | ecosystem: Environmental > Aquatic > Marine > Unclassified | place: USA: California... | reverse complement strand
TTTCATAATATGAAACACCATTCTTATATTCCATAGGTTCTTGAGCTTTTAAAGCAAGAATAGAATCTGAGTTAATTAGAGTATTTGATCTGCCGTGAAAAGAGTTACCGAACTCCTGTTCAAATTGAATTTCCGATGTATTTGCTATGGTCTGCTTTTTCCATTTCTCATCTCGACCAGGCACATCCCACCAATCAACTCTGAATGGTTTATATTCATTTCTATTCTGAACAGCACCTTCATATAATCGATGAAAAACATTACCAACACCATTAGCGGTTGATGTGATAATCACTTTTGTTTCTTTACCAGCCGAAACAACAGGGTATGTTGATGTGTAGAATTCAGCAGCATTCTCAACGAAAGCAAACTCATCAAGGAAAAGAAGATTCACTGATAGACCACGAATAGAAGAACCAGATGTAGCTGCAGCAATAATCTTAGTATTATTTCCGAATGTGATATTACCCTTATTCAGAGCCTTACATCCAGGTTGTAAAAAGAATGGGAGATTCTCAAGTGCTAATGTGACACGTGATAACATCTCTCTTGCTGTTGCACCTTTATTCGCTAGGATTGCTATTGTCTTTTCTGGATGAAAGACTGCATACCATAGAATGTAAATAACCGTGCTAATACTTTTACCAGACTGCCGACATGCTAACACAATAGAGAATCGGTTCCCATTGAAGTGTTTAAACATTCTTTCCTGATAATCATATGGTGTGAATGGTATTAAACCCTCGTCAAGTGATATTACCTTAACATACTTAGATGCAAAGTATATCGGATCTTTCATACACTTTACGTACTCAGAAACTTCCTCTTGTGTAAAACTATCTTGAACACCATCTCTTTTAACTAAAGCGTTGCCAAGGTAATTTTTTTTCTGATCATCCGTCATTTTTACTCAAAAACTTCTGTAGTTCTGTAGTTGAACCTACGAAGATTGCATTATTTGTGGTACTACCAACAGCGGGTTTTTGTTCCTCCGATTGTGTTAATTCCCTTCTCTTCTTTTGTAGAGTAATGAGTTGATCCATCATATCAGTAGTGGTCTTGAACATACCAGATAGAACTTCAAATGCTCTTGGATGTTCAGTCTCACTTGCCAGAGCCATCATAGTATCAATGGCCTCTTCAGACTTGGCGATAAGGTCTTTAATCTTATCCCTTGAATATGCATAATCCTCTTCAGTATCAGCAACAATCTCTGTCTGAGCAACCTCAGTTTTTATCTGTTTTAATTGTTTAGGAAGATTTATTTCAAGAGCATTTAGAATGTCATCTTTAGTCTTATTCATAATATATAACTATGGAGAGTCATCAAAACCAAATGTTGTATTGGTTGTAAAATCATCAGGTGTATCTTCAATAGAACCTAATTCAGTATGTACTCGATCCACTGCATCTAGTGGCGCATCCTCTACAGGTAAGTCGTTATAAAGATCTGCTGTGATAGCTCTGATGATAGGTTTAGGTGTAGTAACTCCAGTGAATCGAATCTTCATTGAGAATGACAGTGTGTAGATTATAACACCTCGTGTTTCAAAATCACCTTCATATTCATTTGGGATGGAAACGGAGTTAAGTATGATAGGAACATCACTTGATGAACCTGGACCATGCATGTCATTGATTGCTACTGTATATTCTGGTGAGAATGTTGGAAGAATCTGTTCAACTATTTGAAGTGCCTCATCTTGAGTCTTTGATATTACATTCAACTCCATTGACAATGTATACGGCACACTCTGATTCAAAACATCTCTAGATTTTGTCGAACCTGAATTCGAATATGACATAGTGTTCATCTTATTCAGACTAATGCTAGGATCATAAGATAAATCAGTTATTTCAAAACTCAATCTTGGCACCTTGATTGCAATGGTCTCATCCTGCCGACTCGACTGCGCGAGTCTAGCCAAGAACTTTTGTCTCGGTCCATAGGCAATAGGCACTCTCTCCTCAACACCGCCATGTTTAACAACACGAAGATTGTTGAAAATAGTGCCAAACACAGCAACAGACTTCTTTAGTGTCTGATTGTAAAAGTGATTTCCTGTAAGCATTATGTTATATTAGGTGTTCCAAATGGATTCATTTCAGTGAAGTCAATGAAGTTATTTCCAACAGATTCAAATTCTTCATTATCTGCAAAGGCATCAAACTCATCCATGTTATTAAATGTATCCTTTAATGTAATAGCATAAGACGCGCCGGATGTTGAACCAATTATATTTCCGTTAGAGTCACCAGTGATGCTGAATGACACGTTGGTTCCATCACTTGATGTGATTCCAACTACATCAACTTCTCCGCTTCTTATCTCAGCGATCTCTCCACTAATTGTAAGAGCGCCAACTGTTTGTGTGACATCTTCACCAGTAGCAAATGTTCCTGTTCCTGTTCCAAGAGTGAGTGTGGTTCTACTTGCAAAGTCTGTTTCGAATTTATCAATCTCTCCAATTCCCGTATCAATCGCTTCATTAGAGTATTCAAATAACTCACACTTCAATTTGAATGTTGGGATATTCTGTAATTGATAGAAAGGTGTCTCTTCTTCAACATACTGAATCTGAAATAATCCCTTAACTAATGGAAAGTAGATTAGATCACCCTCTTGAGGTCTTGATTCAGGTACAGTTTGAAATCTTCCAACAAGCTGTTCCCATCTACGATTTGAAACAATCAAACTCATCTGATCTCTCATCTCTAAGCCGAACTTAGAAAGTAAATCACCTTCACCTTCAAAGCCATCAATGTTTTCGACATACATTTCAATTTGAAATGCCTCGCCAAATTCACTCAGAGATGCTTCATTGAAAATACCATCTTCATTAATAATACTTCGTGGCAGATAATATACATCATGCCCGTATATACGAAGACCCTCTACGACTATATCTTCATAGAGATTCTTTTCAGACGTTGCGCCTAAACTAAAATATTGATTTCTTGGCATGATGCGTTATCCAACAAAGAAGTCTGGCGGCATCTCGTATGTGAGTTGCATCTGCTCTTCAATCTTCTCAATATCTTGGACTGCATCATCATAGATCTGTCTACCATTAAGTGTAACACCACCTGGCAATTGCATTCCTTCGAATTTAATTAAATTTAAACCCCACTGTCGTTTTATAAGTGCAGTCGCATATTTCTTTAGGAATCGATCATTATAAACATCATTATGTGTGTCTGGATTAATTGTTTCATATCCTTCAACGATGATATATTCTCCAACTCCAATCTTTGAACTCCAGTCGGCTTCAACATACAATCTGTTTTGATGTCTTGAGAATGTGGAAAGTTGCTGCATTCCATTCACTTGTCGATCAAGTAAAGAAAGATACTGCTTAGTCATTTCATAATGAACTATTCCCTCCGCATTATTCAGGTCGAAGATATCATTCAAGTGTATCTGATAATCTACGGAAAACATTCCAGTAGAATTTTTAGAACTACTAAACGGAAAGATTCTATTTACAAATAAAAGATTATCTGGTAAAGTAATATATGCATTAGATACGTCATCAGATGTTACCTGATGTTTAAGATATACCCTAACAATAGAGTCAGAGTGATACTCTTGATAAAACTGAATCGCTTCATCAACACGATCTTCAACCTGATCTTCATCAACATTAATCTCGATGACTGGTGCCCCAAGAGACCGCATGCAGTAGTCGATTAATGTTTGCCTGGAATTTGGTTTAGCCATACTTCTATTTATACATTCCAAACACTAGAATCTTATTTGGCAATGCTCCAGAGTTTCGGGTTGACGGCAATTAATGATGCCATTGCCGCTAGGTAGAAATACTGTTGCAGAAATAAGGTTGTTACCCTCCATTTTCTTTTCGTCGTAAATTACTTGTGCTGCTGCTGCGTCTTCTGCTTCTGGTGTAGAATATCGGCTAGCTTTCCAAGCGTTAATTGCTGCAAGGGTTTCCTGCTGGTCAGCATTTTCATCGTAAATTAGATCCTTCAGCTCTTGGGGCATTGGATTTGGCTGCGATAGCATCCAGACTGAGTCTTTTAAATGTAAGATTTTGTTTTCCATATTATCCTAGGTTTATTTCGTTATAATCTGCATCAAGGCAAAGGCGAACTTTGCCATCCCCAGTTACTGAAAATGCATTAGGATCAGAAGTTGCTGCTCTGCAACGCAGAATCACGCCTTCATTGCTAGCATCATCTCCAAATGCAAAACTTCTAAAACCTCCAACGCAGTTTTCAATCACTGCAACATCTTTAATTTTTGTAAATCCATTGAATGCTCTAAAAAAACCATTGTTTCCAGAAGTGCAACCAATTGCCTTCCCAGAAAAGTGAGTTTCAGCATTTAAGAAATTTACAAATCCAAAAGAATTAGCTCCAGCAGTGCAGTTGTAAAAATTCGCATCCACTATTTTAATGTCACCTGTTTCATTTGCTCCGAAAAATGACTTATCGCCCGCTGTGCAATTTTTGTATGTTCCTCTAACACCAAACCCACCAGCATCAAAAACTATTTGACTGGATGAAGCCGCAAAAGCTTTCTTTACTCCAACACAATTTTCAGTCACACCACCTATATTTTGTTGACCAAAAGAAAATTCACCTGCTGCTGTGCAGTTTTTAATTGTTCCATCATTTAATGAACCAACATTACCGCCAAATGCTCTGCCTGTGCCAGTGCTTTTGCATCCTTCAATCAACCCATAATTTTCGACGTTCGACAAAAATGTTGGGGCTGAACAATCAATTATGTCTCCATAATTCTCTAACACATCAACAAAGCTACTAGAGTTTACGCCCTTAATGTCAGCATAATTACCGAAAATTGATATGCTTGATTTAACATTTGTAATCAACCCATAATTCTGATCTATGGTAATGCCGCCAATCTCAATGTGATCACGATTGCCAACACCAATAATTGAAACAGTGTTATAGCCTGCCATAATCCCAGAATAAGTTCCAGACATGACAATCAAATCAGCATATCCATACAATCCACCACTTGCCAATGCAACTGCTTCATCATACTTCTCTTGAATATTGTCACCATCGTTGCAGATGATTATTGAATCAGAGTTGTGTGGCGTTGCTAGATAATTGGCTGCAATGTCAGCAGAATTGGTTGCAACAGCACCATCAGCCAAAGCTTTAACCGCAAAGGCAACAGAACCATCAACAGTATTGTCGTCATTTAGGGTAGAAATGTTTGATGAATTATCTGTTATTGCTAATGCAATGGCGGTAGTGAAACTTGCGGTTGTGTCGTCGAGGATGGTACTCCAAGGTTGAACCTCAATCCCAATGTTATTTAGATGAAGAATATCAGCGCCGTCAATTGTAGCACCCCCAGTAAATGCAGGACTAGCGAGTGGAGCCTTTAAGTCGAGCAATGCATCAGAATCAACCTTAGTATAAGTTGTCGATTGATCTGCCTTTAAATCAATGCTATCTGTTATAGTTGTTATAAAGGATGCATCATCACCAATTGCCGCAGCTAACTCATTGAATGTATCAAGAGTTTCAGGTGCCAAATCAGTTAAAACAGCAATTGCACTATCAACCTCAGTCTTAGTATACGTTGTATCTTGATTTGACTTTAAATCTAGAGCAGTTTGCTGTGCAGTTGAAATTGGTTTGTCTAAATCCGAAGTATTATCAACAGCGTCAAGTCCTAAAGATCTTTTACTTACATCTCCAATGACAAGTGACTTTACAGAAATCTTTGCTGGAGTATTTATGCTTGCGTTAATCATTAGATGTTTTGTGAGACTCTAGGTGTTACGTCAACTTGACCTTCAATAACCCGTGTTACTATTGCAGGACTATCACCAGAAAGTATTTCAACATCATAGACATATCTGCCGTATTTTAAGAGCGATGTCTGTGCGGCAGTTAAAGAACATGTGAGTTCAGAATCAGAAACATTAATAGAAATATCAAAGTCAACTGCTGTAGATGAAGTATATGATTTTCTTATCTGTCCACGAGCAGAGTAATCTGTTAGATCGAGTAGTCCAACTGTAGTTGAAAGATCAAGTGTGAAAGTAAAATCTGAGCCCTGATCTATGAATAAATTTGCGTAAGTTGCCATATAGGCTATTTATAAGATTATAAGAATGATACTGCCAAGAAGTACCATGTATCAGAAGTAGGAGTAATCGCTTGATTATCCATGTTATAAACTCTTAACGTGATTTCATCATCAGCCGTACACCTTGCAGTTGAAAGTAGATGCTGATCTTGATTTGGTGGTGTAGCAGTGAAAATGAAATCACCAACAGAGACACCTGTTGCAGTAAATATTGTTTCTGAAAAGCTATCTGCAGCGATCTCACCAAAATCTTGTGTGCTTTGAAATTTTTGGAATAAATCAACAACGCCTCCACCATTCAATTTAAAGGATGTGGCATTTAACTGTCCATCTACAATCGTCTTTCCTGCGCCGTTTGGTATGATATTAATATCACCATCTGTATTAGTAGAAGATATTGTGTTACCATCAATATTAATATTATCAATAGTTGCATTATCTGCACTCAATGTATCTATATTTGCTGTTCCATCAATATAAAGGTCTTTAAACTCATTCGTTGCTGAACCCAAATCGATATCATTTGTTGTAGTAGGAAGAATTGCACCACCAGCATCAGCTGTTTGAGAATATGATATCGATAATTTAGATTCAGATGCGCTATCACCGTCATCAAAGTTAAAATCAATTTGATTTGGGCCGCCTGTGGTAATCACCTTGATATTACCTACAGTATCTAAGACTAGATCGCCTCCATCTAAATCGATTCCATTAAATTCTGGAGTATCAGATGCGCCTAATCCGAGACTATCTCTTACAGTTGAACCTGTTTGATAAGCAAATACTCCATCACCAGTGGATACAATGAATCTATCTTCTCCTGTAACTGTACCCAATGTATCTAAATCATCAAGTATAGCTGAAGATGGTTGACCACCAAGTCCTGCCAGTGTAGGTTTTTTAAATGTGAATTCTCCATCACCATCATACAAAAGAGTACCAGCTTCGGCACCTTCGCCGGCCAATTGGGTTACACTAATATCTGAGGCAAGAAGACCACCTAAATCACTCAATGCGGGTGGTATATATGTGAACACACCTGTCAGATTATCATAAGTTACACCACCTGTACCTGACGCGTCGGCGACTGGACCCATAGATAAGTCTGTTAGTGTGATATCCGAACCTGTCTGCGTGGAGATAAGATTGTCAACTTCAATCTTATTGTATGTGTCGCTTTGATTTGCTTTTAAATTCAGAGCAGATTGCTGAGGTCCAGAAACTTCTTTAGCTGAATCTGCTGTATTATCTACATTAGATAAACCGACCTGAGTTTTATTAACTTCATGTGGATTTGATTTATTATCTTGGTGTGCTGCCGCAGAGATAATAGATCCACTCGATCCTATCACTCTAATACTATCAATGCCATCTTTAAAGAATAGTTTGCCATCATTATAATTGATTGCAAGTTCACCCAAATCTAAATCACCTGCTGTGGGCGCAGCTTGCTCAACACCAGATTTGGTTAAAATTATTTTTGAATAGGTCGTCATACTCTTATTTATACAAATTCGCCGTGATCAATCTCTTCTAAAGTCAATCCTTCTTGTTCGATAAACTCTAATACATCTGCTTCAGTGTCAGCAACAAAGAGATGATTGCGTGTTATAACATTAACATAACCTTGCATAATTTCATCGTATGTCTTAGTTACATTATTGTATATAACACCATACTCACCTTCTTGTATAATGATATTATTAATTGATTCGTGGTGTAAAGTGTGTGACATATTATAATAGTATTGTATCGAATCCTTTGCTAACGAGTGCAGTTTTAGCTTCTCCGACTGTTACATCGAAAGTAGGATCATTCAGCGATGCGTTTGGGTCGATCAGTTCATTATCACCAATAGAGTTTCCATTACCATTCATTTGAATATTCCCGTCCACTATTCCAGGTTTATTATCGACAACATATGCTATATAGAATGCTAGGAGCGCACGAATAATATCAGCCTTTGGTATATTATTCCCGTGTATACCAAAGTTTGATAAGCCAATATCAATTTTACTTGGGCTTGCAGGTGCATATACGATAAACGGGTCAGCTATCGAAGTGAATCCATTGTTATACCCGTAAAACCTTGCTAATCTTTGCCTATTATTTCCAAATCGCAAACTTGGAATACTACCACTAAAATTGCAACCATTGACACTGATTCCATTCGTGTTGAGCCCAAAATCACTATTTAGAATTGTTCCCGAAAGATTTGGATTGTCGCTTACAGAAAATTGTGCTAACTGAGGCGGAAGTCTTCTCTCGTCATTAGTCCCACGCGGAATTTGACCAGTGATACCGCTATTTCCTAGTAGTAGTTGAATTAAAGTATTGGGTAAATTATCAGGAATTGCACCTAAACTTACTGTACTATTCTGTAAATACAATCGCTTTAAAGCGGGATAATTGCTTGTATCTGGAAAAGAAGTAAGACCATTACCTTGTAAATCTAAATTAATGAATGCAGTCTTTCCAGTTGGGTTAGTATCTATAAAACTCTCAACTCCGCGGCCATCACAAGTAAACTCAGTAAGATTATTATATTCAGTAATATCTATCGTACCACCTAAAGAGCCATTACCACTTGCACCAAAGTTGATTACGCTGACATCATCTTTAGGCGAAACTATCTCAATCGCTTTGATACCTGTATTAGCATTAATAGCATGATCAATGGGTCTTGGATCAATGGGTGTTGAATCATTTGCTAAATTGATTTCACCATCACCCCAATTGATTGTTACACCATCACCAGAAATAGAAAGCGCTTCGAAATCGGTGAATGTTACATCAACAGTATTAAGCGAATGCTCCCACAAACCAGTATCATAATACCGTTTCCATACTAGAGTATCTCCAGAATAAACGAAATTGGCTGGAGTCACTCCACTTCCAACGTCAAGTGTTGTTTTTGATATCATAGTACGATACTATGGAGTGACGATGTAAAGAGTAGTCGATATCTTCGGGCTAAGAGTCTCATAATCACTCTGCGTTATCTTGACAATATTATTGTAATCTTCGCTGGTCGGTTTATCGTCGAGAAGAGTATCTGTTTGAGCCTTAGTATAGGTGTCCGCAGCGAGCGCATAGAAAGTAAGCATATCATCTACTTCAGTCTCGGTGTACGTAGTGGACTTATCAGCCTTTAAATCTAGAGCATATGTAAGATCAAGTTGATCCGATAGATCACCAGTAATAGTACCCCATGTTCTTACAATGTTTCTAGCAATGTTTGATATCTCATATTTATGAATGATCGAGATAGATGCGCCTTCACTGGGGACTTCCGAAAACACAATACTATTATTCACATCATTGATTGTGTATGCAAGATTTGGATTTTGTGCAATACCATCAATGTTGACATCATAGAAATTTGTATCAAGACCAGTTACTGGAAAATTTAATGTATATTCAGAATTAATTCCATCAGCAATAACTGTCTGTGATTTAATCTCTGATACAGAATCTTCAAGTGTGTCAAGTCTAGCAATAAAACCGTTGGTCTTCTTTCTCCAAACATCAAATGTGTCACCCAAGGCAATCTTAGTTTTAGGTGTGAGATAGTGATTGACTGAGTATATCTTTAAATATATGTTATTCATCCCAGGTGATGAAACAGTAAGAGTCATATATTCTTCACCAGTAGGTAGATTAATACTGGTTATAAAATCTTTAAAACCACTCTTATTGTTACCCAAGGTCACTACACCACTTAAAGAACTTTCTCCAACAAAATTGGATGGAGTCAAATCTGTCCCAGATAAAGTATAAGATAGTGTATCACCCACATTACCTTCGAGATCAGTTATAATGAGCCTGAATGTTTCTCCAGCGGCGATGTATGATGTATTTAATGTTAAAAATGCCATATCTCTATTTATCTAATTTTTGTATAAGGGTTGACATTAATATCTTTAACTCAGACACATCCTTCTCCATTTGCTGAAATCTTTTAGCACGATTTTTCCTATGAAGCGCTGCCTCATATGCGGATTCATCGATTGATATTATTGATGAAGTTTTCATATCTTTGATTAAAGAATCACGATCTTCAATCTTAAGATAATCAGACATATCTGATTTATATTTACGACTCATGATTTATGTAGTAGCAATAGCTCTAAAATCCTTCATCACTGGGACATACGCGTGGTCATTTGAAACCATAACAATCTTGACTTGGAATGATGTGAAATTCAAAGAATTTGCCGGGTTGAGCTGATCTTCTTTATTAACAGAGAATAGCACTTCACTATAATCATCTCTGATACTGGTAATAGGAATCACAGTATCTGGTGTTATTTCTTCAAAGTCAGAATTTTTGATAGACTCCTCGCCAGTATTAAATCTAACATAAACTTTAACATTAGACTGTTCAATGGGTCTGTTAATGTTCAGATAGACGTTTAACTGATCAGCAGGATTATTAAGTTCAACCTCTTGTGTGAGATATCTAGCAAATGCGTAACCGTGAATAGAACTGAGTTCACTATCCTCATCCTCACCAAGTGGGCTATTATCTTCTAAAAGCTCTGCTTCAGAATTAACAAAGTTCTTAACACCAACCAGTGATATTCTTTCAAGATCAATGACAGGTGTTATGAATTCGGATTCAGATGACAATATGGCTTTAAGTATGATTGTAGTATCATCTTCCACAGCATTGACACTAGATTTATATATATCTTCACCCGTGGTCACATTGAAATATGTCGCGCCACTGTCCACACTCATTTGGTAATTGATAGTGGTTAATGGTATGCTAACAGATTCGGATATAAAAGTCAATTGAGAGAACTCAAGTGGTCCATTACCTTCTTCAAGGATCGCCTGTTCTTCGGTGCAAATGCCGAGAGTGTTGAATATAATTTCCTTTTTAGTGTTCTCCTCAAATTTTGCTCTATTGAAGGTAAACTTAAAGTCCTTATTTTGATCAGCAGTCCATGTAGAAGCATTCTGCGATTTAAACATCACACCAGTATAAGGATTCTTAGCGATAAATTCACCAGTTTTTACATCATCTTTTCCAATCTCTGATAGCCACATTCTATAAGCATCATCATTCGAAAGAACAACAATCGCATATTCAACACCCGCCTGAAGATATACAGGTGACTCGAACATAAAATTGGTAGGCACAGATGCATCATCAGAAACTGCAACAGCATCTGGAAGTAATGTAACTTCACTGAGAGGAACAATCTCTTGAGTAGGGTAACCATTATCCATTGTCACCACATACATCTGAACAGGAACATTCGTGGATTTCTTATAGAAGTATAAATCCAATGAAGTTGCGTAGAGACCAGTTTCAATTTCACCAATCATGAAAGATTGTGCCAATGGATCTCTCCAACGACGGCGACGACCCCAACCTCTTCTGCGACCCCACCATCTACCACGGCGGAAACTTCTCCATCTATTCCATCTCCAAAGATTTCTACTTTGTGTAACTCTTTCTTGTGATACTTTAACCTGACGAGTTGAAACAACTGTCTTTTGCATATGTTCAATAATACCTGATGCGGAATATGATGCATTAGCTGTAGTAGTAGCCTGAGTAGAGTCATTAACTTCATTATCAGTGAATATAACTTCTCTTTCTCCAGTTCTAAACTTGGTTGCGGCATTATTTGGTATAACAAAATATCCTTCAATATTACCATTATCATCTGTTACAACTTCCTCGCGGTTGTTTGTGCCACTGAAGATTTGAGTTGGTGTTTGGGATAAGAATGATTTAACATCATTACTAGTACTAAATTCTTGGAATGGTGCCTTTGTCGCATAAGAACTAATATCAACACTATCAAAATATACATATAACTTAGTGTTAGGTCTAAACATCTTACCACTAAAATACACGCGTCTCGATCTAATGAATGGTACTATGGAAGTGTCAATGACTTTCTCATTAACAACACTTCTTACAGTTTCAATTGACATTGTTGATCTGACACCAACTCTTGTCTGTCTGGCAATAGACCAACTCCGGCGTCGGCGCCACCATCTACCTCGGCGACCCCATCTCCTGCTCCTTCTCCGACCCCAACCCCATCTTGATCTTCCTGTCCAATTAGTTCTCCAAGAATTCCAAACAGTTCCCTGAGCCTTTGTTGCATCTGAGATGGCTCTTAATACATCTGCATCATTCTCCTTGTTGATAACAATGTCAGGTCTTTGTGAAGTTTCTTTCCACTCATCAGAAGATGGTGATAGTTTAACTTCACCCCACCATGCAGCAACAGCATAAGGATTAACACTCATATGTGTGCTTGCTTTCAGTTGCTGAATGAACGGCACCTCCTCTTGATAATCAAGTGTGGCAAGGCTGCCATAGGAATTATTATCGGGATCATTCAATAATAATCTTGTAGATGATTGTTCAAACGAAGGTCTTAAAACACCTTCTTCTTTATCTATTGAGCATAGATATCCTTCATCATCAACATCACCAACACTGTGACCAGTGAAACTATCTACAAGTATACCATTCTTAAATCTTTCATATGGATTGCCCGATGTGGTATCGAAGATCTGTTTGCCATCAGCCTCTCTCTCAAGAAGTGATAGTGATGTGTAATATTCTAAATTGGTGAGTCGCTGTTCAATTTCTCCAATATCTCGCATTGTATATCTGCGATTATCAACATACTGTGAATTAATATCCTTAACATCAAATGTGTATGCAGGAATCTCAATTGTATAGAGATGCATTGTACTATCTGGTGTCTCTGGTTCTACTGGATCAATAGCAGGAATACCACTTATAACCTCGAAATCGCCGACATTATTAACAACAACTTTATCAATTCTATTCAGATAGAAACTTATTGTAGATTCAATTACACTATTAGGATCAACAGGAGTTGTATTATAAGAACCTTCATCCGGTCTAAAGTCTAATACATCTGACAATCTAATATCACCATATGATGGGATGTCTGCGTATTCGCCAGGATATGAATTTTTATTATAATAATCTCCAGTCACTTGATGCAAAAAGCAGTCGTAAGTTACCGTAACCTCCCGCTCGGCGCCACTACTATCTAATGGAATCGGCACACCTTTATATCTTACGGAAGATAGTTTGTAAACACCATCTCTTTGACCATCATCAAGTACGAGATCAGCTAGATCAAGAGCGGTTGTATCAGTATTTTGCGGGTCAGTAGGATCTTGTAAGTATGTAGCTCCAGTGATTTTAACCACATCTGTATTACTGAGATTCACAAATGTGTTAGTCAATCCAGTAATTTGAGTAGATCTAATGGCACTGTACTTCTGTTTAGCTACTAATGTTTTCTTTTGAGAAAGAAGAACTGTGCCCGTGTCCGCAATGGTGAAGTCTGAAGCAGTTTTAGCAGTTAATATGATGGTGTCATTATTGGTGCCACCAGTTATCAATGCACTTTGAATTTCAATAATAGCATTATTAGCACCAGCAACTATGTAAGAGTTCTCATTTTCATCAAAAAATCTATTATCACCTGTATCTGTAAGTGTGATCTGACCAGTAACTGCAACTTCATATGCCATTTTGCGTCTTATGGCAATTTCTGTTTCGCCAACATCAGAAACATTATCATAAGGAAGTTCATATAGAGACTTTGTATATTCAGTATCATTCAGACCACTATCAGCGGTGAAGGTAAAGACAAAACCACTTGTGTCACCAGTTGCAGTCGTTGCAGTTGAATCAATTGTGCCGTTGATATCATAGAGATACAATCTGTATTTACCTCCGATATTCTCCAAACCTCTAATCTTAGCGGTGGTTGAGCCAGCGGGGCTTAAGTCTGAGTCAAAAGTCACACTCTCACCAAAGGTTGGAAGACCAACAATAGATTCACCCTCAAGGTAATTACCAAGTCGAGCAGTTGTGTAGATCTCAGTATTCGATTCTGTTGTTCTAGCTCTTTCGACTGGAACATCAATCCTTGATTGTGGATCAATCCTAAAACCTTCTACATATGCGATAGATGGTTCAACACCTACGATAAATCTAGACTTTCCATATTCTTCTACATCGTCTTCTGGAGTAGTTGAGTCGATTGTTATCGGGCCATTATTTGCTATTCCAGAAATATCATCCTCTTCGACATCGATACCAAAAGTCCTCATTTGGTCAGTGCTATATAAACCCCTATTTTCACCATCATCTTCATCATTCAAGAAGTCTCGAATGTCGATGCCGAAAGGTTTGACAGCATAGTCACCACTCTCTTCAGAGGTTCTCCTAGCCAATGTCGCTTCGATATTATCAGCAAACAGTGTCTGAGATTTCTCTTGAACATTATTATCAACAATTATGATCAGAGGAGAATATGTATCACTTGAAGCTTCTGCGACTGTTGAACTGATTACATCGGAGTTATCCGAGATAAATATTGCATCAGCGGCACCTGATGTAGTATCTCCATCATCATCACTAACGAATACAAGTTTCAAATCAATTGCATATCTATCAGCGCCTGGTGCAGCATAATTGGGCTCGCCAGAAGCATTATCTAATAGTGTATTGTCATCCCCAGATGTTTTTACACTTTCATTAACCTGAAAGGCAACCTTACCACTGATAAGATAATCATATGTAGGCTTAACGATATAAATCTCTTGATATTCACCCAGAACAAATTGTCCTTTGACAAAGAAAACACCTGGCTCGACAGTGGCTATGGCCGCATATTTAATATCATCAATCTCTCCGAGCCGCTCGCCGCTGTTAACCCAAATCTCATTATTTTCTTTCGTGACATTGGCTGTTGCGTATATCGCACCTGTCTCAAATTCCTTTACATTTACCCCCGATTCCTGAACAGAGTTTTCATATTTGATGAAAAGTCTATAGGATTTCTCACCAATTTTAAGTGTTTCAAGGATGGATGCCTTCAATCCAATTCCCTCTATCTTATCCGCGATTATACTTAAATCATCCAGTGCAGTACCAGGATCTGTGTCAAATGTAACGTCAATAGCGTAAACATCATCATCAAAATTCTTTTCACCTTCGATGATAGATGCACCTTCAGAGAATACACCTCGACCAAACTGATCAATCTGTGATTGAATAGTGGACTGCATCTGATTCAATTCACGTGCTTGAACACTGACACCGGGCTTGTATAGAATTCTTAGATAATTCTTTTCCTCTGGTGTCTTTCCTGTATTCGGATCGGTTACATGAAAGTCATCAACATAAGGAGTCTGACTGAAAGTTGTTAAAGTGTTCTTTGCCATATTCTTTATTTATATGAATTTAATTCTATTTCTTTTCAAATGCAAACTATAATGTTTTTACTTTTGCGTAGCCCTCTTTAATACTAATTGAACTGATTGAAGGAGGGGGTTCGTTAGTATCCGATGGCTTGCCAAAATGTCCCGCCGTCAGCAAGACTGTTAATGTAGCATTCAAACTGAGATGTCGTATATCCAGTTTTAACGTGATAATTAGCTGTACCAGCACTTTCAGCGTTTCCACTATCAATGTTGGTTAGTATAATGGAAAGGACGGCATTGGGAAATGGAGTGCCGTAAGCAATTGTTACATCACCACTAGTCCCTGTTGCTTTTCCAAACTTCATAATTAAACCATTGGGCAGTGTAACACTTTCCTCACCAGCATAGGTTGATGGAGTAAGGGTTGATGGAGTAAAGCTTTGCGTCGAAGCATCAACATACGCCTTAATACTCTCTGAAGTAGCTAAGGTAGTATCAGTAGCCGTAGCCATTGTATCGTCGTCGATGACATCTGTATCTCTGGTGACATAAAGTGATCCATCTTTTCCATCAAGTAGATCTGCATCTAGACCAGAATCGACGCCATCATTACCTGCGTGCCAAATTTTGTGTTCGGTAACTCCAGCATCATATGTGGTGACCAATTGATTCCTGCCAGGAATATTGAATATAATCTTGTCTTCAGCACCAATGGTGCCACCTTCCGAATCATCATTTGCTATACCAATGATAAGATCTCCTCTTTCTTCAGTATTAGAGTAAGGACTATTATTAATACCTCGTGCATGATATTGAATATATGCACCGTCAGATTCTCTATTGATATCGGAGCCGTCTTCATCAGATTCAAAGAATATACCGCTTACTCCAGCGCTATTTCCCTTTAACCATAAATTGGTTGCATCATTTGCGAATGATACTCTTGGAACTTCTCGGCCGATGTCGGCATCTGATAAAGTGGGGCTTAGATGACCGCTAATTGTAATTCCACCAGCATTTACAGATCCAGTCTCATCCCATACCGGCGCACCTAGACTGAGTTTAGCATATCCAATTGAACCATCGGGAATGAGAGTTAAATTAGTTGTTTGTTCAACCTCATCCGTGTAGGATAATACACCATTCAACAATGACAATGAAGTGACAGTTTCAGCATCTATAGTATTAACTACACCAGCCTCATTCGTGTAAGATAACACATTACCATTTTGTGTAAGAGATGTTATAGTCTCAGAACCTGAATTCAGAAACAAGTCAGATAACTGAAGCCGTTTAGTTTCACCGCCCTGATCTAATACTATATATTCGGGGCCCAATGGCGTTGTCGCATTGGGTAAATCTGTTATTGTTGTATTAGCCATTTAGAATTGAATTACGATTTTAACATCTTCGGTTTGATCAATGTTTCTTACAATTTTCTTTCGATGATCAACGAATAGAACCTCGCCAGTATCATGAACATACTCACTCGTGATAATAGAGTCAATATTTGTATCAGCAATTGTGTCACTAGAAACACCATCTTCGGAGGTCATAGTGATACTCTGACTTGCTAGAAGGGGTATGTAATTAACATTGTGATTAGAATTGGTGTGATAAAAAACTCTATCATTTAAAAGATCAACACGATCGACATAAACTTTAGCCTCTCCCTGTGTGATAAATGATCCTGCTGGATATGCCACTGTTAAAGTACCAGCATTGAATTGAATATAATTTACAGCATCAAGCGCTTCGATATCATCATATTCGACGCCCTGGTCCGAACCAACTGGACTATTGTCATTTCTCTGTGGATTCTCGATCAAAGACACTTGGCGGATTGGAGTATCAATGAGTGCTTCACCGTCAACTACTCCAGAGAATCTTGCATAACATCCTGCATAATAAGAAGGAATATCCTTTCTTGGATGTGCACCAAATCCATCGATTGATGCCACGAGAGGTTGGATACGAACATCATCTAGAAAGGATACACCTTCATAAACTTCAATCGAAGCTTTTGCATATCCCATTAGTGGGTTTACTCTAATACCAGGCCCCACGGGCGAGTCTAAGCTTTCTGTATAATTAATACTTGCAATTGAACCTACACCGAAACTGACACTGAATCTTTCGTCTGTTGTGAGTTCTATGGTCTCAATTGCAACACCATACTCATCGACACCTTTCAACTTAATGGTTACATTATTGGTGTCTAGATTAACGCCACCATTATCAATCTTGAAGTTATAAACTAACCCTCCCGTTGCGGCTTTTGCAGTTGCAGCATCTCCTTCTAAATTAACTGGAACAAATTGCTCAGTGTAGAAAGCTGATGATTGATTAATTGTTTGAATAAATGCCCAAGTGTATCCATCATCAGTCACCAGAACATGATTTACTGTATCGAACGTAGTATAATTATCACCTGGATTGAAAGTCGAAGCCGAACCATTGTCATTATCCAAACAAACAAAAATATTATTATTGAATGTCATGTAACAAGGATAATCACTGCCTTCTAGATCGAACGTTAGTGGATCATATGGATTATAAACTTTATATGTTCTACCAGATTCCCATCTATTCTTTGGTGTCAAAATATCCTGCTGCTGAACTTTCACTAAGGATATTAAGTTATCAAGGACATCTTGGTCTTCTATGATAGTACCATTAGGAAGAGGTACAGAGAAGAGTTGATCATCTTCACTATAGCTAGTGGAATCTGGCCATTTATCACTCTTACCAATTCCGATAAAATATGAGTTTTGATTGGTCTGAAGCTGACTTATGAAATTCTCACAAGAGTTTCGTCTAAAGTTATTTGTAATGATTGCTGACATAATGTTATTTATAAAGATTTACGTGAAGTATTAATTGTTTATTAGTGACTTAAGCTTTCGAAGAAATCATTTATAACATCTTCGGGTATATATTTCATGATTATTGCAACACTGGAATCGATTGAGTCAGTGCTTTTAATTCTTTCTATTAGCATATATGCCTTCGTGTAATCTTTACACGTGAAGTAATTATGATTTTCTTTATCATCATATGCTGTTAAAAACTCTTCCCATGTTTCATACTCCGAAGCATGTAACAAAATATCATTGATACTATATCCAGCATCGATATAAGGAGATGTGGGGTCTTGAGTACCCTTAATATAACCCCAAACTTTATTTGCAGTTGTCATAGGAAGTTCGTGTAGATGAACAACTTCATGACTTTCACAATATTCCATATTCAATTGACAGTCTGGAAAACATTCCAATTTATCTATTTCCAACTGTCTTAGATTTTCTGCTGTAATTGTGATCATAATTATTAAGCTGTTGGAGATAGAACTGTAAGAGAATCTTCAATAACAACCTCCTGCGCGGCAGCCACGGCGATAAACGCTGAAATAGTACCGGTGTTTGTTAATGTGCCAAATGAACCACTAAATTCCTCTGTGCCCGACGGTTCATTTATATTTGACCCCGTTGTAAAACTATGGGTGATATCACTACCACTAATCTCGCGGCCTATTAAATCATATACACGGACTGTCACCAAGTATGTGGTGAGCTTCTGTGACACGTCAGTCATTTGCCAATTTATGCTAAACTTATAGTCTGGTAGCCTGATGCCAGCATCCACGTTTTTACGATTCACGAAACCCACATCAAGGATTGGATTAGGATCAGTGAAGACAGTTGTGTCATTGAAAATGACTTCAGTGAGACCCACACCATCATGGATCACACTTGTCAGGCCGCTGAAATTTATATCCTGTATAGGCATTATGGTGTAGTGATGGTTAATATGGTGCCGTTCAGAGTATATGTTGCTGCGGGAGGACCTTGAGGACCTTCAGGACCCGCGGGACCTTCAGCCCCATTAATAACACTTCCAGTAACAGCGATTGTCGTCATTTGTTGCCAGAAGAAGTTTGTCGCCAGCGTGTTGGAATTGGGGTCATACTCGAATTTGTATGTAGCGCCATTTGGAATCGTCACACTTGCCTGATTGCCACCAATCGTCGTCGCGACGTGTGCCGAATTATGAACAAAGGGAAGTGAGATCTGATTTGCCAGACCTTCATTGATAATAACATTGGTTGATAGATTAGTCCCAACAGCAGAAGTTCCAAAACCATTAATCAATAGTGGGGAACCAGTGCTATTAGTGTAAGTCGTCCCGAAGACATAATTCGCGGCCTCCCATTCTTGACTTGTAGTAACGGCACTTGCGGTCGTTGATTCGATTCTTACATTGATATTAATGTTGGCTGCGGTGGCCGACGCTGTCGGCCGCAGCTCAATGTTAAAAGAAAAACCAGTTGATGATTTACTTAATATGACATAATTAATCTCATTATCAAAATCTAGTGTAGCAGCACTATTTGATACAAGTTCAAGGATGACACTATAATTAGCATTGGTTAGAGGTGTCTTAAACGTGCAGGTAAACGTGCTATCATTCCCGTCGACGCCCGGCACACGGACAGTTGTAAAATCGCCAGATGTTGTTGGATTTGGGTTCACGGTTGCTGCTGACCCACTAACTCCCCCGGCAACTATCTCACCATACTTCAACAATGAGGAGCCTCCTACTCCACCTGATGGGACAACAGAATCGACATATCCCTTTGTAACAAGGTGATCGTTGTCCACTCCCTCCGCGAATAATGTCACATAACCAGAGACATCCCATACAGGAGCACCAGTGCTTAATTGTGTAGGTAAAATACCTGTAACCTTTGTATCAATGTAATCTATTAAAGTTCCCTGTGTTAATAGATATCCACGATTTCCCGCAGAGACGACGAGAGGGCCACCAATTGGAGGAGAGTCTGTGTTGAGTGAATCCGGCCACACATCATAAAGACTCGAAGTTCCCCCACCACCTATGAGATTATTTATCTGTGATTGCAGTGTCGAAACATGCCCATCAACATAATATCTGATACTACTCTGTGTGGCTAGTGCAGTCTGACTATTCGAAGCCAAAGTGTTTTGATTAAGGATGGCGACTTCACTCGGCTTAGCGCTGGCTCCACTTACATTACCTATAACAGTATAATTACTAATGGCAGCCAGATTATCTAATTCAACATCCGCCTGCAATTCAGTTAATGAAAAATGTGTGGACAATTCATCGAGTGTGATTTTAACAGTCTTATCAGATTGATCTAAAATAAGACTATCACTATTCGCAATATTTGTCGTACTACTTAAATTTGAAATTAAAATACCCATATCTACTATTTATACTATATTAATATTAATTGATCACCCGATAGTGTAATTATATTTAGAGATGATATCGCGGGCGAGGATTCAGATTGATCTATCGTTATAATTCCAATAGGAGGTGATTCATCAATGATTGTTATGAAACTTGATATATTTGAGAAAATTCTACGATTTTCATAATTATCAGATAAGTTGTTTCCGCCGTCTTGTGTCAATAACATCACATCAGATGTTGATTGCTCAACTATGAAATCTCCACCACGACCAAGCCGATTATCGCTATAGACTAATGGATCGATCGATGGGAATTTAATATCATTATAATTAAATTTAAGACCATGATCTATTGGCACATTTTTATATTCACCAATACTATCTGCATCCAAGAATTTTAAATTTTGAATATAATCATTTCGAGTCCTTATAGAACTGTCAGAGTCTGACTTGGTGAAGTAATTGGTGATGAATATAACAAGTCTTAAGAATGTCGCATCATCATAATTGAGTATGGTGGCGATGGATCGCGTGGCTATATTACCCAAGAGACCATATTGAAACATCGGCATATGGTCGCCAACACTATCGTTATATCTTTCATTGATACCTGATTTATGTGGTGGAGTTAGACTCTTCAGCCAATCAAGATCATTATAATCATGTGTTTTATACAAATCCCTGTAATTCCTTGGCAGTGTCGCTTCATATGTTCTAGTGAAAGAATTAAATCTAACAAATCTCCCGATCCAATTTGTTCTTCGAACAATCAATAGTGAAAGTATAGCAAAGAACTTAAAGCCCGCGGGATGAACAAGTTTATTAAATTCATTCTTCCATTCAGTAGCACCAATAGATGAGTTAATCACATAAGAGAAATCCTGCCAGAAATAACTATCCTGTAGAACATCCGAGTTAGAAACAAACCCTTTAGTATTTCTATACATACTACCATTATAGTCACCAGAGGATGGCTTGAATAACAATTCCCTTGGATATTGAATCGAGATAACATCATCATAAAAGATCTTAAAGAAATTAATGATACTATCCTCTGAGCCTTTCGTGAGATAGTATTTTACAATTTTCTTGTATAAGGAAACTCTATTAAATGCTGCAGATCTTGGAATATTTTTAGCAATTTCGGCTTGAATTAAATCAATGTATTGTGCAGAAGTTCGATCAATGTCTTGCTCAGTTAAGATGTTATTAATCTCTTGTGATGGTAAACCATCTGTATTCATATAAGAGTAATAATCTTCAATGAAGCCAATGAAGTTCTCCGCACCTTCTCTTAGATGCATGGGCACCAAAGAGTCGACAGTATTCGCCTCAGTTGTTGCGGGTCTCGCAGTTGCTATTGAAATATCCATTAACTATGTCTATTGTATGTTGTGTAATCAATTGCACCTGCAGCACCACCGACAGAAATCGTATCAACATCTCCCGATACAATTGATTTATTAGAATCAATCTGTAACAAGTTATTTCTCTTAGCAACAATATCATTCGATGCTGGAGTACAATATACATTAATTGTTGATGTCGCATCAGTGGGTATGGGATTGAATCGAAGTAGTCCTGTGATCGGTGTCAAAGTTCCAATATCGTTGATCATTTTTATCTCTGTCCCAGAAGCATCAACTCTATACACATAGATTCGTCTTGTTGTATTTGATAGAGGTTCATCTCCTAGTCTAACAGAGTAGCCTTGATATTTAAATTGATCCGATGATATATAGGATTCTGAATCATCAATGTCTCCATAGATTTCAAAACCAAATGATAACTCTGATGATATTGTATCAAACTTAGCCAAATCCTTTTTCTTATACACGAAGACTCTCGCTGTTGTACTAAGGATAGATGATTCCACGATATCGATTGATCTAAGGAAATTGGAGTGGCGGAACACTGTATTGAAACTTTGCAGAACACTTGTATTATAACTTATTAATTCATTTCTAACAAGTGTTTCAAGATCAGATTTATTCAGATCTGTTTGATTTGAATCATATTTAAAGAATATATTAAAATATAAATATGTGAAATCTGGATCAATAATCTCTGGAATAGTTGATGCAACATTTTTTGAAGAAAGTAATCCCTTCAATTCATCTTTCTGTATGTCAGTTAATGCATTTTCAGAATTAGGTTTTACTGATACAAAAACTTTACCATATTGTGGTGGATCATTATCTTGACCACCCCACACAGACACAACACTTGCTGCAGGAAAATCTCTTTTAATTATGGCTAGATAGTCATCAACTGTAACAGCTCTCTCTTGAGATGCAAAGGTTAAAGGTGCATTGAAACGAATTGATTCAATATCTTCTTTTATTGCTCCTCCACTCGCCCGTGATTCCAATGTAATAGAGATTGGAGCAGGGTTACTCGATGCCCATGTGAATGATGTCGCGCCATTTGATTCTTCACCAAACGTACTTATATATTCAAGTTCAATGATATTCTGACCACTCGGTTTCTTTCCATAAACATTGTTACCAAATTCTATTTCATAATTTCCATCATGATTTTCTGTGATAAAATAAATCTCACTTCGATCTGTCACATCATTGAATGTAGTAAACTTATTATAAATTGAAAAACTATCACTTGAAGTATTGTCATAAACTTTAACTTTCAAATGAGATACATCTGCTGTATTATCTTTCAATACATACTTCTGACCTTTGCCAGCAGCATCTCGCACAATAAAACTTTGTCTCTTTAGAATCCCTTGGTGGAATACTATATTAGAGAATGTATATTTTCCACCAACTAAAGTTGTAGTGTAATCCTCAACAGTGATAAATGTATATGTCTTTCCATTAAGACTTGTTGTAATTCTCTTTCCTGCATCAAGTGTGAATGTTTCTTCAGAGTTATTAACTGATCCATTAAATTCTAATGTGAGTCCGCAGTTAGCAGATCTAATACTATTTGGAGTATAACCCAAGAGTTTAGCGCGGGATACAACATTTGATCTTAGTTGTGCGGAGTCAAGGAATGTCTCATTGATTGAAGTATGAGCAGTGATCGCATTATAGTGTGTATTATGCGCCAGGATATCCATCATCATATTAAGACCTGAACCTTCGAAGTCGAAGTCTTTATACTTATCGCCGGGATAATTTTTATAATAACTGATAAGATTTTCTTTAATCCTATCAAAGTCTAGTTCTGTTACATTAAATTGTGCCATTATCGTGTGCGTTCGAGGTAAAAATTAGTTTCTTCTCTTTGGTCAGAAAATATTACATTGAATTGAATATTAATTTGATATGAGTTGCGGTCGGATTCATCAATCACTTCAACAAAAACACCATTCACTCTTGGTTCATACTCATCCAAAACTCTAAGAACCTCATCCTTGATAGCCATTTCTGTAAATGGGTCAGCGGGTTCGAATAGCAGTGCTGTAATATTTGATCCTATTCTAGGTTGAAAAGGTCTCTCAGTAAAGTTTGTTAATACAAGGTTCTTCACAGCTTGTTTCACAGCATCAATATCATTCAATGATGTGATATCTTGCGTATTAGGGTGAACAGTAAATGACAGGGGTAGATCTGCGTATAATCTTCTACGAGAAGTCAGTGTAGATCTCCCCATGTTGTTATCTGAAAATTTATTGCCCATATATTCTATTTATACTAATTGAGTAAGATATTTGGAGCAGTTGTTACTTGATTTCCACCATAAGTTTCAGTAACAGTCCCTCCAGTAGTCTGCTTTAATGTAGAGCCAATATTCTCTTCATAACTACCTCCAATGTTAGTAACAACATTACCATCAACTTGAATATTCCAATTACCTTTAATGTATGT
>Ga0222717_10000926_pt1 | contig 24566 bp, 23 predicted proteins | sample C33_18DmetaG_FD_165053 | JGI IMG/M metagenome (GOLD analysis project Ga0222717, IMG submission 165053) | Estuarine water microbial communities from San Francisco Bay, California, United States - C33_18D | ecosystem: Environmental > Aquatic > Marine > Unclassified | place: USA: California... | reverse complement strand
ATACTGGATTGGTTTGAGGATCGATAGTTTCAATTTCCTCATTTATAATGGGGGGGACCCAATAGGGGTTATTCCCATAAAGTTCAAAAGGAAACATAACAAAAGTTTTGTACTCTTTTTTTGTGACAATTTCTCTAACAATAACTTCTTGATCCATAAAAGTTAATTCCTTGCTTTACGGTTTTTTTTGCGTTCTCCTCTAGTATTTTTCTTTAAGGTTTTTTTCAATTGACGCTCTTCTTTTTTCAAAGCCTTGTATTCTAATTCAGCTGAGGATTTATAATCTTCATGAAAATCTAGGCGATACGAAACACCTAAATTTACAAGAAGTTGATTGGGAGTTGTTTTCGTGTTTGAGCCAATTGTAGCTTCTATTTGCATGTTATCTGAATACAAATAAGCAGCTCCAAATCTAAATAAATAATCATTGAATAAATCACTTTTTTGGCCTTGATGTTCTAAATAAACAGACCAAAGAGGGTCTAAAGTATGTGTTAGCGTTAAAATATAACTCATCTCAGGGTACAACGAAAGATAGCGGTCATAAGTGAAATTGGTAACAAACACCCAGGTACCTAAAAAATGTGATTGAGTTGCTAACGTCCCACGCAAATGAAAAAAGGGCTCCTCGTCTGGCGAAATATTTAGGTTTTGAAAGAAAATAGGACGATATAAATTTCCAAAAATATTATTGTAGGGAAAAGGATTGTTTTTTTCGAAGCTGACATTGGTTCCCAAGGTGATAGAAACTGCGGGGATAAGTTCGCGAAGTTTGAATCCATTATTTGCTTTCCAACTGTAAACATTGATGTTCTTCTCCTTCTTAAAAGGATCATAAAGAAGATATTTCACCCCAATGAAGTTTTGTAAAAACCCTTTTCTTGGGGATATAACAGGAACACTACCCAGTTTAGAATTAAGTTTTCCTGAAATATATTTTCCCTCATAGGTTAGTTCCAGGGTCTCTAATAAAAACCCCCAGCGTAAGGACAGAAATCCGACACCCCCATCAAAAGTAGAGTTGTTATATCCTGTGTGAGAATAATGCCTGAAAGCAGCACCCAATTCCGCTTGAACAACGTCTTTTCCCACTGCAAAAGCTCCAATGGATAGTCCGGGTCTATTGGAGTTTATTTGATCAGTGTACTGTGCTTTTACTAAAAAAGGCAAGAATAAAATGAGGATAAAAACTGGGAAACGTAACATAGTACAAATATAGAACAACTAACTATATTTAGAATTATTACGAGCTGTTAATGATTTGTAAATTTCATTGGGTTCTACAGGAAATAGTTACTTTTGTGATATAAAATTAATGGTGTGCTTTTTAAAATTATATTTATCTTTTTGTGTGTAGTTTATCTTCTTAGGTTGTTGTCTCCCTTTTTGTTTAAGCTTCTTTTTTCTAGTGTTGTTAAAAAAGCTGCTGCACAACAAGCGCCCAAAGCAAATCAATCTAATACGAAGACAAAACAGCATAAGACTGCTTCTGATTCTATAGGAGAGTATATTGATTATGAAGAAGTTGATTAAAGGTTCGATACGTTCCGTTTTACTGCTACATGGACTGATTATTATCGGTTTTGCATTCCTTTCTCTATTGTTTTATTATCCTTTGTTAAATGGGAAAACACTGATGCAATCCGATATCCGTCAATACGAAGGGATGTCAAGAGAATTGAAGGAGCATCGAATGGAAACAGGTGAGGAAACTTACTGGGTGAATAATGCTTTTGGAGGAATGCCAACGTATCAAATAGGGGCGAAGTATCCAGCAGATTTTTTAAGTCCCATTTATTCTTTTTTTCGAGTGCTACCGAGACCCGCACATATCCTTTTTTTATACTTGTTTGGAGCCTATATTTTACTTTTAGTGCTCAAAATACCCTGGCACACATCGCTTTTTGGTTCATTGGCTTTTGGTTTTTCCACTTATTTACTAATTATTCTTCAAGTGGGTCATAATACCAAGGCCCTTGCCGTAAGTTTTATTCCTTTCGTTTTGGCAGGCCTTTTATTATTGTTTCAGAAGAAAAATTTTGTGGGATTTATTCTAACAACTCTGGCGCTTGGAATGCAAGTTCGTGCAAATCATTATCAGATGACTTACTATCTGTTGTTGTTGCTAGGAGTTTTTGTTGCTGTTTATGGGATTCAGGCATGGAAAGACCAAGCTGTAAAGCCATTTTTAAAATCCCTCGGACTTTTGGTCTTGGCTGGGATCCTTTCATTAGGATTAAATGCAACACCGCTTCTGGCCACCGCCGAATACACAAAATTTAGCACACGTGGATCAAGTGAATTAAAACTTGAGGCAGATGGAACCCCCAAAGAGCAATCATCAGGGCTTGATTATGAGTATATAACAGAGTACAGTTATGGTGTTTTTGAGAGTTTAAACCTAATCGCCCCTAGAATTCAAGGAGGAGGGTCCAGTGAAAATCTGGGTGAAGACCATGGGGTTTATGATTTTTTAAGAGCCCGTGGAGTAGGGCCAGCACAAGCAAAACAGTTTTCGGAAAATGTACCGACCTACTGGGGGTCTCAACCCATTTTGGAAGCACCAGCCTATGTCGGAATCAGTGTCTTCTTTTTTGCAATCTTAGCATTAGCATTCGTAAAAGGTCCCATTCGAATTGCTTTAGGGATTGGAATTGTATTTTCCTTACTATTGTCTTGGGGAAAAAATCTATCGTTTTTGACTCAATTTTTTATAGATTTTGTTCCTTTTTACAACAAATTCAGAGCGGTTTCTTCCATTCAAGTCATTTTAGAATCGTGTCTCCCTGTATTGGCGGCCTTAGGTTTACATTGGGCTCTAAAAAATTTAAAAGCGTTTGATACAAAACGTTTTATTAAAGTGGCTTTGATTCCTATTGCTTTGCTTGGTGTTCTTATGCTAGCTCAAGGAATGCTTTCTTTTTCAGGACCGAATGATGGGTATTTTCAGGAGATTTACGGAGCTGAATTGGTCAGTCAAATTCTTGAGGCAAGGAAATCGATTTATCAAACTGATTTGTTAAGAGGGATACTCATCTGTTTTTCACTGCTAGTTATTCTGCTTGCTTTTAAGTATAATAAAATCAAAAAAAATATAGCCCTTGCAAGTGTGATAGCAATTCTAATGTTTGATTTAGTAGGTGTTTCAAATCGTTATATTTCTCATGAGGGTTTTGTATCTAAACGGAATGTTGAAAAGGCCTTTCAGATGACAGAAGCGGATCGTGCAATATTCAATGATACCACTAATTTTAGAGTTTATGAGCCTCAACTTGGTCTTACTGGTGCCAGAACAGCCTATTTCCATAAGACCCTTGGAGGATATCATGGTGCAAAACCAAGGCGTTTTGAAGAGTTATTTGATTATTACAATACGAATCAGATTGCTGGAGTTTTAGATTTTTTAAATGTCAAATATATCCTATTTCCAGATGAAGAAACAGGAGCCTTAAAACCCCTTAGAAATCCTAATTCACTGGGTTCAGCTTGGTATGTTGAAAAGCTGATCTCAAATCCAAATGCGGATGCTCTTTTGGAGCAATTAAAGACGGCCAATTTTAAAAGGGAGGCTCTTTTCATTCAAGAAGACCTTCCCGCTTCCCTGCCGAAAACTTTTGAAAAAGACACCTTGGCTTCTATTGTTTTAAGTGAAATTTCTCCAAACCTAGTGCGCTACAGAGCACAATCTGAGAAAGAACAATTTGCTGTTTTCTCTGAAATGTATTATCCCAATGGGTGGACTGCAAAAATTAATGGAGAGGAAACCCCAATTTATAATGTAAATTATGTTTTACGCGCTGTTCAGCTTCCTGCTGGAGAAAATCAAATTGAATTTAGTTTCAATCCATCAGTGGTCAAACAAGGAACAAATTTGCGTTGGCTAAGTGCTTTGCTTTTTCTTGGAATTGTCTCTGGAATGGGATACCTTGAATACCGTACTAAAAAGTATACATAAACCATGGGAATTATTGCCAGACAATCCATTTACAATGTTCTAAGTATTGCTTTGGCATTTGGAATTGGTGCCGCCAATATGCTTTTCTTATATCCTAAATACCCAGGAAAAGAATTTCAAGGACTTGTTGTTGCTTTACTTGCCAATTCAAATCTGATTCAGCCTTTCATCTCCTTCGGGGTACAACACACTCTAATTAAATATTTTAGTGATCGTGAGTCTAAAGTAGAGCGGGATCGCTTGTTGTGGTTTGTTGTTCTCTTTCCACTTGTTATTTTAGGACTATTATTTCCGGTATACAGTGTGTTCAACGATCAAATTCTAGATTTTATTTCTAACAGTAACAAGACTGTTCTTCGTTTTCCTGTATTAATTTTATCCATCGCTATTGCTACAGCGTATTTCGAGATTTTTTTTAGTTGGCTTCGGGTTCACTTGCAGTCGGTCTTTGGTAATTTTTTAAAAGAGGTTTATCCCCGTCTATTGACTTTTATTTTGTTGCTCTTCTTTGCCTTTCAAATCATTGATATAGATCAATTTATTGTTTTTTTGATACTAGGTTATTATTTGAGGTTACTTATTATTGCTTTTTATTGTTTTAGAGTTTACACCCCTTCTTTTCAATGGAAACTCCCGAAGGGATGGCAAAACATGTTGCGTTATAGTACTTTGATTTTTCTTTCAGGAGCCGCAGCAAGCTTTATTTTGGACATCGATAAATCTATGATTTTTTCACTTTCAACAAATGAGAACGTTGCTTTTTATGCAGTTGCATTATACATTGCTGCTGTTGTTGAAGCACCCGGCAGAGCCATGTTTCAAATTACAAGTCCTTTGGTTGCAAAAGCATTAAATGATAATGATCAAGACCGTCTTATTGCTTTGTTGAAAAAGAGCAGCCTCAATCTAATGATTGTATGTGGCTTTGTTTTTTTGGTGATCAATCTCAATCTCAACGACTTTTATTCATTAATTAATCAGGAAGGCTATGCCACTGCAGCTAGTGTGGTTGTCATTGTTTCTTTGGGAAAATATTTCAGTATGTCTATGGGCTGTTTGAACAATATCATTTCCAATTCGAAATATTATTCTTATGTGTTTTGGTTCTCTGTTAGTTCAGCAATTTTAGCCGTTATTTTGAATTATATTTTCATCCAATCCAATGGAATTATTGGAGCTGCCCTAGCCACTTTAATCGTTATTGTATTTATTAATTTGTGTAAGATTATTTTAGTTTCTGTTCTTTTTAAAATTCATCCATATTCAAAAAAATCTATTGGGATTTTTGCAACTATTTTTTTGATTTACGGACTTGTATATTGGATTCCAACCTTACTGCATCCGATACTTTCCATTGCAGTTCGAAGTGCTTTAATCATGGGCTTGTTTACCCTCCCAATGTTGTTATTCCGATGGTCTGATGATATCGAAGATGTACTAAAAAAAGCTCGATCAAGATTACTTTAATTTTTGAGCGAGGTATCTTCCTGTGTGCGATTTTTTTATTTTAATGATTTCTTCAGGAGTGCCTTGTCCGACTAAATAACCTCCTTCATCTCCTGCTTCGGGTCCCAAATCAATAAGATGGTCTGCACACTTAATGAGATCCAGATTATGTTCTACAACAACAATACTATGTCCTCTTCGAATCAGCGCTTCAAAAGAAGTGAGTAGTTTTTGAATGTCATGAAAATGAAGACCAGTAGTTGGCTCGTCAAAAATGAAGAGTACTTTTTCTTTACTTGTTCCCTGACTTATAAACGATGCTAATTTAATACGTTGTGCTTCTCCCCCCGATAGGGTTGCTGAGGATTGCCCTAAGGTTACATAGCCTAATCCAACATCTTGTAGGGGTTGTAGTTTTTGAATGATTCTTTTTGACTCCTGCTCTTTAAAAAATGAAATGGCATCATCAACGGTCATTTCCAGTAACTGATCAATAGAAACGTCATTGAATTTTACCTCTTGAATTTCTTTTTTGAAACGTTTGCCTTTACAATGTTCACATTCCAAAATTACATCGGCCATAAACTGCATCTCGATAGTAATAGTACCTTCCCCTTTGCAACTGTCACAGCGTCCACCGTCCACATTAAACGAAAAGTGTTTGGGTTGGTAATTTCGTAATTTAGAAAGCTTTAAGTTGGCAAATAAAGCTCGGATTTCATCATAGGCCTTGATGTAGGTAACGGGATTAGAACGAGACGACCTTCCGATTGGATTTTGATCAATGAACTCAACACTTTTTAAGGTGTGTAAATCTCCTTTCAATTCCGAGTATGCCCCTGGTTTTTCTGAATAAATATCAAAGTTACGCAACAAGGCAGGGTAGAGGATTCGTTTTACTAAACTGGTTTTTCCACTTCCAGAAACACCACTCACTACGGTCATGCAGCCCAGAGGTATTTCAATATCAATATTTTTCAAGTTGTGTTCTCTACAGCCTATAAGTTGGAGTTTGTTTTTTGAACGCTTTCTTTCTTTTGGCACCTCAATTTTTCTATTCCCATTCAGATAGGAAGCGGTGAGTCCTTTGCTTTTAAGAATTTGATTAAAAGTACCCTGTGCAACTAATTCACCTCCAAAACTTCCTGCCTCAGGACCTATGTCGACCACTTCATCAGCAGCACGCATGATTTCCTCATCGTGCTCAACAACAATTACTGTGTTGCCTATATCACGTAATGTTTTTAATACTTCAATTAATTTTTCATTATCTCTACTGTGCAAACCAATGGAAGGCTCATCTAAAATATACATAGAACCTACCAAGCTACTTCCAAGTGAGGTTGCCAATTGTATGCGTTGGGATTCACCTCCAGAGAGGGTGTTGGATCTACGGTTTAAACTTAAATAACCCAAACCAACTTCTTGCACAAACTGAAGGCGACTATTGATTTCCTTTAGCAAGCGACTGGCAATTTCTTGGTCGTGTTTGTTCAATTTTAACGCATCAAAAAAGAGCGCTAGTTTGGAAATTGAAATTTGAAGTAAATCAGGTAAGCTTTTACCTCCAATCTTCACATAAGAAGCTTCTTCCTTTAGCCGAGATCCACCACAGGTAGAACATTTCGTCTTGCCCCGATAGCGAGAAAGCAATACACGGTTCTGTATTTTGTAATTTTTAGCCTCTATCTTTTTAAAAAAAGCATGTATCCCTTTAAAATATGAATTCCCCTCCCAAAGTAACTTTTTTTGTACCGAGCTCAATTCAAAATAAGGTTTGTGTATAGGGAAGTCAAAACGATAGGCATTGTTTACTAAATCGCTATAAAATTTTCGCATCCCCGTTCCTTTCCATGGCACGATTGCATTATCGTAAACAGACAAGCTTGTGTCGGGTACCACAAGTTCGGGATCAATTCCGATAACATCCCCAAAACCCTCACAAGTTTTACAAGCACCCAAAGGATTATTGAAACAAAATAAATGAACATTAGGCTGAGAAAAACTCATGCCGTCCAAATCAAATTTATTTGAAAATTCTTGCCTTTTTTCATCTTTTAAAATGAGAAGAGAACAATTCCCTTTTCCTTCATAAAAAGCCATTTCTATTGCATCTGCAACCCGATTATAGAAGTCCTCATCCTGTCTAACGATGAGTCGATCAATGACCAGATCAAAGTCTTTTTTTGGTACTTGCTTTAAATCATCAATATTTTGGGTTTCGCCTTTGTAATAAATCCTTGCAAAACCCTGTTGGATAAATATTTTGATTTTATCCTCCAAGGTTCTGTTTTTTTCTGGCGAAATAGGGGCAAGTAGCAGTAGTTTTTCTCCCTCTTCCAAAGATTTGATATACTGCATCACATCTTCAACCGTATCTTTTTTTACTTCCTTGTTGGAAATAGGGGAATAGGTTTTCCCAATTCGAGCAAAGAGTAATTTAAGGTAATCGTAAATTTCTGTTTTTGTTCCAACGGTAGATCGTGGATTGGAGGTGTTGACTTTTTGTTCAACAGCAATTGCTGGAGCTAATCCTTTAATGAAATCAACCTTTGGTTTGTTTAAACGTCCCATAAATTGACGTGCATAGGAAGACAAACTTTCCACATAACGCCTTTGTCCTTCGGCATATAAGGTGTCAAAAGCCAAAGAAGACTTGCCTGATCCTGAAAGACCTGTAATCACGGTTAATTTATCGCGTTGTAGGGCTAGGTCTACACGTTTTAGATTGTGTAAATGAGCACCTTTGATTATAATATGTGTTTTCGGATCGTAATCCAAAATGTTTTTCATAGACCGTTTAAAGGCGCCAAATTTACGTTTTTTTAATCGCTTTTTAATCCCTTGTTCTTTAGAATAAACCATAGTAGATTGTTAATAACTTTAAAAAAATGTATATATTTGGTAAAATTTAGTAAGCCTATAGCAAAAAATTACTTTTAAACATCACGGATATTTAACGGCATTCTTGCCCAAAGTAATTTTTTATGGATACTAACAAACACACACAACCTACTGACGCTTTTTTAGTTAAAGAATATATTTCTGGTTCAGAAATTGCATTGGAGAAATTAATTTCACGTCATAAACTTCGTATTTTCAATTTTATAAAGTCCAAAGTCTTAGATCGTGATACCGCGGAAGATATATTTCAAGATACATTTATTAAAGTAATCAAAACACTTAAAAATGGAGTATACAATGAGGAAGGTAAATTTTTACCCTGGGTCATGCGAATTGCACACAATTTAGTTATTGATTTTTTCAGAAAAAACAACCGAATTCCCACCATTGATAACAGCGACGAATACGATGTATTTAAATTCATTTCTGACAATAGCCCAAATATAGAGTCTATGCTCTTTCAGGATCAAATAGTGAAAGACTTGCAAAATTTAGTTCAGGAACTTCCCGATGACCAAAAAGAGGTTCTCATGATGCGATTGTACCGTGACATGAGCTTTAAAGAGATTGCAATAAATACAAATGTGAGTATTAATACTGCGTTGGGTAGAATGCGATATGCCATCATCAACCTAAGAAAATTAGTAGAAGAAAATCAAATTATTTTAGAGTAATTACAATTTCCACCCTTTTTTTGCGTTAGTAAGACATAAATCAATTTATGGAGGAAAACTACTCAAAAGCAAAAGCTTTTCATTCTAACAATAAACAACCTCGTGATATCGTAATTAAACGAATTTTGGCTTTTTCAAAGTCATATAGCAGGAATCATGATCAGAATGAAGCACTTGATTTGCTTAAAAACTAATTTCTCATTTAAGTTTTTTCAATACGGATTGTCTTCCAATTCTTTTTGTGATAAGATCTTTCTCAATATTCCAACCTCTGGCAGGGGAATACTCCCTTCCATACCATATAATTTGAAGGTGTAAATCATTCCACTTTTCTTTTGGAAATAAACGTTTTGCATCCCTTTCTGTTTTAACAACGTTTTTTCCATTACTAAATCCCCAACGGTACATCAAACGATGAATGTGAGTATCTACGGGAAAAGAAGGGACTCCAAATGCTTGCGCCATTACTACGCTTGCCGTTTTATGACCTACGGAAGGTAGTTCTTCTAAGGCTTCAAGGTTTTTGGGAACTTTCCCTTCATGTTTATCAAGTAAAATATGTGATAATTCATAGATTCCTTTTGATTTCATGGGCGATAAACCCACTGGACGAATAATGCTACGAATTTCTTCAACACTTAATTGGATCATTTCTTCTGGTGTTGAGGCTTTTTCAAAGAGTAAGGGCGTGATCTTATTGACACGAACATCTGTACTTTGAGCAGAAAGCAATACCGCAATTAGTAGGGTATAAGGATCTTTGTGATCCAATGGAATAGGGATTTCTGGATATAAAGCCTCTAAAGTTTCTATGGCAAACCTAACTTTTTCTTTTTTTGTCATCAATTCTTTTTATCTTCGAAAATACTAAAAACACTATGATTATGAAACCATTAAAAGTAGGAGATAAAGTTTCTTCCTTTACTGTTAACGACCACTTAGGAAACTCACATAGTTTAGAAGATTATAGTGGTTCTAAGCTTGTTGTCTTTTTTTATCCTAAAGCCAATACACCCGGTTGTACAGCAGAGGCATGCGATCTAAGAGATCATTATAAAGAATTACAGGAGGCGGGCTATGTCTTATTGGGAGTGAGTGCAGATACTGAAAAAAAGCAAAAATCCTTTGTCGATAAGTTTGATTTTCCTTTTCCTTTGTTAGCCGATACCGAGAAAGACGTTATTGAAGCCTTTGGGGTCTGGGGGCCCAAAAAATTTATGGGAAAAGAATACGATGGGATTCACAGAATGACTTTTATTCTGGATGAAAATGGAATTGTTGAACGTGTTATTGAGAAGGTAAAAACGAAAGAGCATGCAGCTCAGATTTTAGAGGGATAATTTATTCTTTATAACCAAACATTTTTTCATTTCGGATCATCTCTGCGATACCATTGGGTAATTCATTGTCCCAACCTTCTTCTTTGTCTTTAATTTTTTGTAAAATCTCTCTTGAAAAAATAGAAAGATGACTTTCATCAAAATCAAAAATATCCACAATTTTATCATTGTATTTGAAAAACTTATAAAAGTCTTTCATTCGAGGATGAAGTTTTAGGTTGTTGCTATTAATAATCTCTCCCGTTTGTTCATTTCGCATAGGATAGAGGTATACTTTAAGGTTGTTGTAAAACATTTTTCCAAAGGCTTCTAGAATCCCTCCACTTAAATCTTGGTAGTAGTGTTCATCAAAAATTTCTACAAAATTATTAACTCCCATCGCCAGACCCACTTGCTTTTTAGTATAATTAGAGAAATAATCAACCAAGCGATAATATTCTTTAAAGTTTGAGATCATCACAGTATGACCCAGGGAGCAAAGCAATTTGGCTCGATCCATAAAGTCTTTTTCGTCAATTTCACCTGAGGCTCTTAGATTAGACAAAGTGATTTCAAAAATCACCTCTGTTTTATCAACATTAACATTCGCTTCTCTAGAAAAAATATCGAAGGATTTATTAAACATATCAATATTGACCTTTGTTACGGGACGAAAGCTCCCTCTCAAGGCTAGGATGTTTTTTTTGTAAAGAATACGAGCGGGGAGAATGTTGTTTCCATTAGGATCAAACATCACCGCATCAGTCATTCCATTTCGAATGAGCTGTAAACTCATCAAACGATTATCAACATTTTTAAATTTGGGTCCTGAGAAGTTAATTGTATCAATCTCTATTGCCTCGTGATCGATATGATCATAGAGATAACGCAATAGTTTTTTAGGATTGTGACTTTTATAAAAAGCACCATAAACAAGATTAACTCCCATAAAACCTGAGGCTTCTTGTTGAAGGCGAGCTTCACTTTGGTGAAATCGTATGTGTAGGGTTATTTCACTGTAGGGTTCTTCTGGTGTGGTTTGAAAACGTATACCCATCCATCCGTGACCTTTGAATTTTTTAGCAAAATCAATGGTAGCTACAGTATCAGCAAAGGTGAAAAACATTTTATTGGGGTGTTTTTCTTTTGGAATTCTATTTTTCAAAAGACGCATTTCGTGCGAAAGCATTTTGTCAAGTCGTGTCTCTGTAACGTATCGACCGTCTTCTTCTTCCCCATAAATAGTGTCACTGAAGTTTTTATCGTATGCACTAATTGTTTTTGCAATGGTGCCTGAGGCACCACCAACTCTAAAAAAATGTCGGGCAACTTCTTGTCCTGCCCCAATTTCTGCAAAAGTTCCGTAAATGTATTTGTTTAGATTAATTCGAAGTGCTTTTGCTTCGATAGACGGTTTGTTATCAAAACCGGTATCTCCAAGAATTTCTGACATAGTTTAAAGAATTCATTCCTTTCAAAAATACAAAGTTCCACGTTATCTAAATGCAAATATTTACCTTTGTTTCAACTATGCTCAAAATTCATTTTTTAGGAACAGGAACCTCTCAGGGAATTCCAGTCATTGGAAGTAAACATCCCGTTTGCCTTAGTTCTAATCCTAAGGACAAACGTTTGCGAGTCTCTATCTTGATTCAATGGGAGCATACAAATATTGTAGTGGATTGTGGCCCTGATTTTAGACAACAAATGTTGCGGGTCAATTGTGAAACACTAGATGCCATTTTATTTACCCATGAACATGCAGATCACACCGCTGGAATTGACGACATCCGTCCCTTTTTCTTCAAACAAGGAGATATTCCAGTATTTGGTTCAAAGCGCGTTTTGGATAATCTTTCGGAACGCTTTAGTTATATTTTTTCGAAGGAAAATAAATACCCGGGTGCTCCTTCTGTTGAAGTTAATAAAGTTGAGGCTTCCTTTAAAATCAATACCAAAGTAATTATTCCTATTGAGGTAATGCACAATCAATTACCTGTTTTGGGCTATCGTATTGATAATTTTGCCTATTTGACAGACGTTAAAACAATTAATGATTCGGAAAGACAAAAGCTAAAAGATTTGGATGTTTTAGTTTTAAGTGCTTTACGTATTGAGCCTCATCCCAACCACCTCAATTTAGAGGAAGCACTGGAGATGATTAAAATTATCAATCCAAAGCGTTGTTACATAACGCATATAAGCCATCTAATGGGCTTTCATGACGAGGTTAGTAAAGAACTACCTTCTAATGTTTTTTTAGCTTATGATACCCTAACCCTAACTTCCGAATAAATATTTATGAAATTTAAAATTATTTTTTACCTCTTTCTTTTTGTCTGTATCCTCCTTTTTTTTCAATTGTTTAACACCAACAAGGTTTTGAACTATCAAGATGATTTGATTCAAAAGCAAAATCAAACCTATTTAAAACTAAAAGATTCAATTAAAGTTTTGGAGGAATACAGGGCTACTCATGCTTATTTTTCTTTGTCAGCCCAATCAAACGAAAAGGAAGACAAAAGGGAAACAGATTTGTTTCGTCTTGAAAACCAAATCGTTGATGGGTTAAGAGCTTTAAATTCAAGTGGAGGATTAAGAAAAGTACTCCCTAAAATTTCAAATAAGGGTACTTTTTTGATTGATCAAATAAAAGTAGTAAATGACCAGTGGGTTTTAATAGGATTTAAAAGTGATGCAAAGTGGGGGCAAGCTATACTTAAGTTTTCAATCGCTAAAGACAATTCAATTCAATTTAATGAGCTCGCTCATTTTGTGAATCCCCTATAGATTTGTTTTGTAAATCCACTCCATTAATGCCGTGAAATTCTCTTGTGAAACGGTATGTCCATCTGGAAATTCATGATATTGTATTTCCTTATACAGTTGACTCAATGGAAGAATGTGTTTTCTGGCTCTTTCAATTGGGATAACACTGTCCTGAATTCCATGCGCTGCATAGGCAATGAATTCGGGTTTATTAAGCGGAACACTGTCGTGAATTAAACCACTTAGGGCAACAATTCTTCTCACTTTTTTCGGATATTGAAAACCCAATGCCCAGCTTAGTATTGCACCTTGACTAAATCCAAACAAACTAAGGTCCTCAGGGTCTAGAGCATATTCCTTAGTGAGAGAATCGATAGTTTCAAGCAAGAGACGAACCATACTCCAGGCCTCATCAATGTCTGAAGTTACTTCTCCCGAAGCGTTCATTCCAAGAGGATACCATGCGTAACTTCCCTGAGCAAGCGATTGGGGAGCTTGTAACGAAATAATGGTATGAGATGGGGGTAGGTAAGTGGCAAATGAAAAAAGATCATCTGCATTGCTGCCATACCCATGAATTAAAAAAAATGCAGGTTTAAGTGTTGCTTGCCCTTCAGCTGCACGAATTCTGTATTCTAACATGTGCTTTATGCGTTTAATTGGAGTCGCTCACCTCGAATACAACCATAGACGTTACCTTTGACGGGAGATCCAATAAACATACAGTTTTTAGAGGTGGAGTGGATCTGCTGATCAGAAAAAACGGAAGATCCATTCGGATTAAAGAGACTTAAATCTGCCTTGGAACCCAATTCAAAAGGGGAGGTTTCAATTTCAAACCTTTTCTTCCCTCTGGTTAAAAAGGAAATTACTTTCTCCAGAGGAAAATGATTTTGTAACACGACAAAGGCGGCTTCCAAACCAATACTTCCATCATGGGCACTTATAAATTCTAAATTTTTAAGCTCTGGATTGATGGGTTGGTGCATGCTGCTAACTAGATCAATGGTTCCGTCAAGTAAACCCTCTTTCAAAGCACGCTGATCTGCAGCTGTTCGAAGTGGGGGAAAAACTTTAAAATCTGAATTGAAATCAATCAAATTTTCTTCTGTGTAGACCAAGTGAGGAATACCCACTCCACAGCTAACATTAAGCCCCTTCTTTTTTGCTGCTCGTATCAAATCAACACTGGCGGCGCAAGATATTAAGGGAATATGTAATTTTCCTTGGGTGTATTCTAGTAACTGTAAATCACGAGCTAAAGTTGCCGTCTCCGCAATACTTGGAATTCCTTTTAACCCTAGATTTGTACTCATCAAACCCTCATGCATATGTCCCTTATCACTCAGGGATTGATCCATAGGATAGGCTTGAATTAAGCCGTCAAAGCTTTGAGAATAATCTAATGCAATACGCAATAAATTCGGATTACTATATGCTTTTTTAAAGTCTCCAAAAGCGACTGCTCCTGCATTTTGTAAGTCATAGAGCGAAGCCATTTGTTTTCCCTCACCTGCATCAGAAAGAACAGTACTAATGTGAAGTTTTGTGGTTTGATGTGAAGAACTTCGTACTAAATGGCTTACATCAGCATGAGTGCTAATTACCGGTTCTGTATCAGGATTCAATACAATATGAGTAAACCCACTTTTAGCAGCTGTTAACAGTCCGTTTTCTAGGGTTTCACGTTCCTCAAAACCCGGTTCCCCAAAGGATACATTGGGGTCAAACCAGCCTGAAGATAGATGCAAATCTTTTAAATTGACAACTTGATCTGACTTAATATCAATCTGATCCTCTATTTGTGTGAGTATACCATCATCGATTAAAATATCCTTTATTTGGTTGTGAAAAGGACTCTTCTCGTGTAGAAGGGTAGCATTTTTAAGAAGTATCTTCATTTGCTGTAAATCCTAGCAAAAATAAGAAACAATTTTATATAATGAGAATCCCCTTTATAAAGACTTCTTATTGGAGTGAAGTAATTTCAAATTTTATCCGATCCCTAGTCGATTTTTGAGCCAGTAAATTAAGAGCATCATCACTCAGCTGAAGAATTCTGGGATAGCCTCCTGTGACTTGTGCATCGCGCATTAGAATGATCAAAGTGCCGTCGGGAGTTAGCTGTACGATTCCCGGTAAAGTGGGAGCAGTCCATATTTGAGGAAGTTGTTGCATTATTTTTTCATTGAGTCGATATCCCATTCTGTTATTGTTTTGACTAATGGAAAATTTTTTCTTTTTGAGGGTATTTTTAGAAGCAGTGTCGAGTAAATGATATTCTGGTCCCTCGAATGCCTCCAATTTTAAATCTCCATAGTTAATCAATTGCTTTTTTATTTTGGCTCTTTTGGGAGGAAATGGAATTTCTTGAAAGGGAATGAGACTTTTTTTGTCAATATGATGCTGTCGGGTCAATCCTTTATATTGACTTTTACTGCCAAGTACCGTTTCTGTTTGTAGTCCACCCAGTAGGGCTAGATAGGTCCTGCATCCTCCTTTTGTAGTTGAAAACTGCAATATATCTCCTTTATTTATCTGTATGGGTTCATACATTTTTACAGGATTGAAATTGAGCAAAGCAGGCATCAAGGCTCCGGTAATGGCAATGTGGGTTGCTTGATGAAATTTTAAAGAAGGTCCTTTTATTGTCATCTCAAGACAAGCGGCATTGGGATCATTATTCAATAATCTATTCGCCCAATTAAATGCGATTAAATCCATAGCTCCGGAGACAGGCACACCCAGTGATTGATGACCAAAACGGCCTAAATCCTGTATGGTGGTATACCAGCCAGCATTTTGAATCTCGATCATCCTTTTTTAGTTAAATATTTAGTAGGATTTTTTGCTTTTAAAATCAATTGGTACTCTTCGTATGAGATAGGATCAAATGAAAGGGTATCTCCTGAGGCTGCAAAACAGGGATTTTTTTTATCGGGATTGAATAGAGGAATCGGTGTATTTCCAAGGATTTGCCATCCTCCTGGACTTAGAGCGGGATAGATTCCAGTTTGTTTTCCACCAATCGCAATCGCTCCTTTGGGAATTTCTAAACGAGGTGTTTTCTTTCTTGGAAAGAACAAACGCGAATCAAGACCCTCTAGATATAAAAAACCAGGTAAGAAACCAATAAAAAAGACTTTATAGGTCGGTTGGGAATGTAAGCTTATAATCTCTTCTTTACTCAAGTTTAATCCAGAAGACAGTTCTTCTAAGTCTAGCGCAAATTCTCCCTCGTAGCAAACAGGAATAGTCCAATGTTTTAATTTTTCATTCCCTTTGCTAAAATCAATATTCCAAAATAGAGTTTCGAGTTTGGCTTTGACTTCAGCTGGATTTTCTAGATCATTTTTCCACTGAATTAAAAGAGTGCAATATCCCTGAGTAATTTGATGAATTTCTTTGAGGTGATTTTTTACCGTTGTTTTAAAACAATTTATTTCATGCAACAATTCTGTATTAGGTTCTTGCTGCCATTCTAATAAAAGGGCTTTGGGATGCATATGAAAAAAAGCAAATGGAAGCGATTTACGCATAGGGCAAACTTTTTTTCTGAAAATGATTGAGAATTGTTTTTAAATTTTCAACTGAATTAGAGTGGTCTCCGTGTACACAAAGGGTGTTTGCTTTCAATTTAATCCAGGTTTTGTCTATTGTCTTTACTTGCTCTTCCTGAACCAAATAATAAAATTGATTATATAGCGCCTGAATATCGTGCAATACCGCTTCTGGTTGGGAGCGAGGGACTAACTGTCCATTACTCAAATAGGATCTATCTATGAAGGCCTCTCTCCAAACAGCAATGCCTTGTGTATGAGCCAACTTTTCAAGCACACTACTGGGTAGTGTAACAACAATTGCCTTTGGACAAAGCTCTTTAATTACTTCAAGAAATATTGACGCTGATTTAATATCGTTTGCACAACTGTGATATAGAGCGCCATGGGGTTTTACATGGTGTAAAGCATTAGGGGAGATTTCATTCAACAGTAAATTTATCTGATTATAAATACTGTGGTAAAGTTCGGAATCACTCAATTTTATTTCCTTTCTCCCAAAGTTTACTTTGTCGGGATAGGAGGGGTGTGCGCCTATTTTCACGTGGTATTGTTGAGCCATTGCGACTACCTTTTTAATTGTATTTCGATCTCCACTATGTCCTCCACAAGCAATATTACATGAATCTAAATAGGGCATTATGGCTTCTTCAATTGCGAAGCCCTCACCTAAATCAGCATTGATATGAAATGGTTTTGTACTCATTTTAAAAACTTTGATAAACAGACCATAAGCTTCGTAGACTAAGAAAGATGGAGACAAGAACAATGAGCAAGCCCAAGATGTTCTGGCGTAAATTATTTTTTGATACTCCCAAAAGGGAAGCTTTATTTAGGATCCAGAGTAGAATTGCAGCGATAATGGGGAGTAAAATCCCATTGGTAATTTGTGCAAATTGAATAATAAAAATCAATTTTAGTCCTGTTGCAGAAAATAGAATCCCAAATAAAATAACAATCCCCCAAACCCACTGGAACTTGGCGCTTTTTAAGTCAGCTTTCCATCCCATACATCCACAAACAACATAAGCTGCGGCAAGGGGAGCCGTAATTGTACTTGTTATCCCTGCGGCAAAAAGTCCAAAAGAGAGAAAATATTTAGCAAAGGATCCAAACAAGGGTTCCAAACCAAGCGCAAGGTCGGCGGCGCTTTCTAACGATAAGGTTTTAATAGATGCTGCAGTAATGATTACACTCATTGAAATAACCCCACCTAAGACGAGCGCCACAACCATATCTTTCATTGCGAATGGGAGATCTGATTTTTTCGACCATTTTTCTCTAACTAATTCGGTGTGAAGAAAAAGATTGTAGGGTACGATGGTCGTTCCTACCAAGCCAATGATACTCAACACACTTCCTTCAGGAGTGGAAAATTTAAAAACACCCCTTAGTACATCCACTATGGGTGGACCTGAAACAATCGCTGTAATTAAAAAAGAAATACTCATTAGTATGACCAGTACAATCAGACTTCGTTCAATAATTTTATATTTCCCTATCCATAATAAGCTGGCTGCGATTATACCAATTCCAACAGAAAAAAGATTTATTTTAAATCCAAAAGCATTGAGTGATTTCTTGCCAAATAAAGTTTCTAAACCCAAAACTGCTCCACTGATGTTTCCTGCTTCGTAGGCGGTATTTCCAATCATAATTGCCAAGAAGATTAAAATCAATAATCCAGATTGAATCCAGGGCGTTTTGATTTCTTCTTTAATGGCTTGAGTGATACTTTTTTGACCCATAATACCCAATCGAACCGCCATTCCTTGAAGAATAATAGCCGCAATAATGGCTACTAAAATTGCCCAAATTAATTCCAAACCATACTGCGCTCCCACAAGAGTACAGAGCGTTATGGTACCTGGACCTATAAATGCTGCTGCAATTAAAGGACCCGGTCCCGTTTGACTTAAAAGCTTTTTAAACATTTTGAGTAAAAAAGTGTTATAATTCTTAAAAGAACAAGATAGAAAAAAAAGGATTCAAATCATTTGAAGCCTTCATAAACTCCCAGACCAAATAATGCAAAATCATATTTCACAGGGTCTGTTGGGTCAAATTTTCGAAGCGCTGTGTCGAGTTGAACCAGTGCTTTAAAATCGTTTTGTTTTCGATTTAAAATCCCTAAACTACGCGCTACATTTCCACTATGGACATCTAGAGGGCAAGAGAGTTGTGAAGTGTTTAGTCGATTCCAAACTCCAAAATCAACTCCCATAACGGAAGGCCGTACCATCCATCGCAAGTACATGTTCAGGCGTTTTACTGCTGATCCGTTTAGGGGATCAGAGACATGTTTTTCAGTTCTTTTTTCATGGGCTAACTCAAAAAAAGTCTTTTTAAATAAATGGATATTTTCATACATATCTGGTGCCTTTTTGTGAGTAGAAAAAGCATATTCCAGTCCCTTGTGTTTCGTGTAAATATTTCGAAGTGCTTTGATGAAATAAATGAAATCAATCCCATTGAAGGTTCGATGGACAAAAGTGCTAAGTGATTTTAGATCAGTCTCTTTGTGTTCCATGATAAATGCAAACGGATCATTATCCATAAAATCCATCATTCGATTTCCGCTTTTGATAATACTAACCCTGTTACCCCAAGCGATGGTTGCAATTAAAAATCCGGCAATTTCAATGTCTTCTTTTTTGTCAAAACGATGAGGGATTTGAATGGGATCTTGTTCTAAAAATTGGGGGTATTCAAAAGCTCTTGCTTTCTCGTCCAAAAAGGATTTCAATTCTTTTTTATTCACACCTCAATTTTACCGTCTTTAAGACTGATCGTTCTATCGGCACGATCGGCGAGATCTTTATTGTGGGTAACAATTACAAAACTACAGCCGAGTTCTTCACGTAATTCAAAAAATAAATTATGCAAACGATCCGCATTTTCAGAATCTAAATTTCCACTCGGTTCATCAGCAAAAATTATTTTAGGATCATTGATTAACGCCCTTGCTACTGCAACTCGTTGCTGTTCTCCTCCAGAAAGCGCGCCAGGTTTATGTGAAGCACGATCAGCAATTCCTAAACGCTTTAGTAATCTGAGTGCTTTCTCTTTGGATTCTTTTGAAAAAGAACCTCCTAACCAACAGGGGATACAAACGTTTTCTAAAGCAGTAAATTCAGGAAGTAGCTCGTGGAATTGAAAAATAAATCCCATGTTTTGGTTTCTAAATTGGGCTAATTTTTTGTCCGAAAGTTGGGTAGTGTCTGTGGTGTTGATGATGACCTCAGTTTTGGGGTCTTCATTGGGTCGGTCTAAAGTACCCAAAATATGAAGAAGGGTTGTTTTTCCTGCTCCTGAGGGACCAACAATTGCAATTATCTCTTTTTCTTTTACGGATAAACATACCTCAGACAAAACCGTTAAGTCTCCGTAATTTTTAGATATATGTTGGGCGGTAAGTATGTGTTTCATAGACCCCTCTAAAGTACTTCTTTTTTGTATTTTTTCAAGAAATAAATTCTATTTCTGAAACATTCGTTTAATAGATTCCTTAAAAAGCATAATTCTTTTCATTTTTAAAACAAATATTCTTTAAATAGCACTTCACTTTGTATATTTGTTTAACAAAAATGAAAAAAAAGTGATCAAAACTATCTATTTAGCAGGCGGTTGTTTTTGGTGTACCGAGGCAGTTTTTCAACGTATTGATGGGGTAACGGAAGTATTACCAGGTTATATTGATGGGACGATTAAGAATCCAGCGTATCGAGAAGTATGTACTGGGAGAACAGGACATACCGAAGCAATCTCAGTTAAATACGATGCTACTGTGATCAATATAGCTGCACTTCTACTGATATTCTTTAACACGCACGACCCGACAACACTTAACAGACAAGGAAATGATGTGGGAACTCAATACCGATCAGGAATTTATTTTACTGAAGTTGAGCAACATACCATCGCTGAAACGATCATCAAACAATTAGAGGCTGAAGGTGTTTTTGATTCCCCTATAGTAACAGAAGTTAAGGCAGCCACCCCTTTTTACAAAGCAGAAGAGGATCATGTAAATTATTACAATCAAAATAAGACACAGCCTTATTGCACCATTATGATTGACCCCAAGATTGAAAAACTAAAAAACTATTTTACTAATTATATTACATTAAAAAATGAATGATAATTTTAATATTGAAACCCTTCCAGTAACCGAACAGATCAAAACGAACTACGAAGACATTCTTCACTTATTGGGAGAAGATAAAAGTCGAGAAGGTTTATTAAAAACCCCGGAACGTGCAGCCAAAGCAATGAAGTTTTTGACAGAAGGCTATGAGCAAGATCCCAAACAGATTCTGCAAGGTGCGATGTTTGAGGAAACGTATAATGAAATGGTGATTGTTAAGGATATCGAATTGTATTCTTTGTGTGAACATCATATACTCCCCTTTTTTGGGAAAGCACATATTGCTTATATTCCTAACGGTCATATTGTAGGACTCAGCAAAATCCCTCGGATAGTGGATGTTTTTGCACGAAGATTACAAGTACAAGAACGTTTGACAGAACAAATTTTAGATTGTATCAATGATACTCTTCAGCCGAGAGGTGTGGCTGTCGTTATTGAGGCCTCTCATATGTGTATGATGATGCGCGGAGTGCAAAAACAGAACTCGACCACAACAACCTCTGGGTTTAGAGGTGCTTTTAAGGATACCGATACACGCAATGAATTTTTGAAATTGATCAGCTCGGGGCTTTCGTAGGGCATTAATTTATTATTCCTCCTCAAAAAACCGTTTGAATCCCATTCGACTCAAAATTTTCTTTTCAAAATTCCAGAAGAATTTAAATTGAAAAAATAGAGTACCAAGTAGGATCAACAAAAGTTGATATACAGGAAAGACAATCAAAACACGTAGAATCCAGTACCAGAGGTCTCCCCAAAAAAGGGTTTGGAAATTTTCAAGATTGATATGTAGAAATTCCAAAACAGGCTTGGCTAAACGGACGCTTAAGGAACCCGTTAGTCCAAAGACAATAAATATGACTACCAACTGTTTGTTGGATTCAATGCCCCATTTTAATTTTAGTCGATCAAAATACAAACTTCTTTTATTTAAGTAGGCTACTAATTTGTGCTGCTAATTCTTCACCAATACGATCCTGTGCTTCCAAAGTAGCAGCTCCAATATGTGGAGTCAATGAAATTTTATCATGCATGAGCAATTTGATTTCTGGCTTGGGCTCGTTTTCAAAGGTATCTAGACCCGCAAAGGATAGCTGTCCCTTGTCTAGAGCATCTACCAAAGCAACTTCGTCAATGACCCCTCCACGAGCCGCATTAACAATCGCAGCACCTTTCTTCATTTTTGAGAAGGCGCTCGCATCGATTACATAATCTTTCTGAGCAGGGACATGCAAACTAATAAAGTCTGATTCAGCTAAAACAGTTTCCATTGTTTGAGTTTTGATCACCACAGGAATGGATTCTCCATTAAAAAGGGAAACAGTTACGGTGGCTTCTTCCATGTAAGTGTCTGCAGCAATGACATTCATTCCAACCCCTAAACCAATTTTAGCCACTTCTTGGCCAATGCGACCAAAACCGATAATTCCTAATGTTTTTCCACGTAGTTCAACTCCTTTAGCATAGGCTTTTTTGAGTCCTTTAAAGTTGGTTTCCCCTTCTAAAGGCATACTTCTGTTGGAGTCATATAAAAAGCGAACTCCACCATATAAATGGGCAAAAACCAATTCGGCTACCGATGCAGAGGAAGAGGCAGGAGTGTTGATTACGTGTAATCCTTTGGATTTGGCATAGGCCACATCAATATTGTCCATCCCAACACCACCGCGACCGATCAGTTGGAGTCCGGGACAGGCATCGATTAATTCTTTACGGGCAGTAGTTGCACTGCGAACTAAAAGGGCTTTTACATCATTAGCATTGATATACTCTACCAATTGTTCTTGGGCTACGTTTACTGTAATTACTTCAAAACCGTTTGCTGTTAAAGCATCGATTCCACTTTGAGAAATACCATCGTTGGCTAAAATTTTCATAGATTATTTTTTAATATTTTTTTTCAAGAGTTTGCATGCAATCCACCAAGATTTCAACACTTTCTATGGGTAGCGCGTTATACATAGAAGCTCTATAGCCTCCAACGGAACGATGTCCTTTTAAACCGCTAATTCCTGCGGCTTTGCAGAGCCCATCAAAAGCTTCTCCATCGGCAGGATCGACCAAATTAAAGGTGGCATTCATTTCACTTCGATCTTCCGTAGCTGCAAAGCCCTCAAATTTTGAGTTACGGTCGATTTCTCCATACAACAGGGTAGCTTTTACCATATTTTTTTCTCCTAAGCTTTCAAGACCTCCTTGTGCTTTTACCCAACGCATCGTAAGCATCGCAGTATAGACCGCAAAAACAGGCGGAGTATTGAACATACTTCCAGCGTCTGCATGGATTTGATAATTTAGCATAGAGGGAATAGCTCGGCTTACTTTTCCAAAAAGATCTTCTTTTATGATGACTAAAGTGGCTCCTGCAGGACCCATGTTTTTCTGAGCACCCGCATAGAACAAATCAAATTTTGAATAATCAAATACACGAGAAAAAATATCTGAACTCATATCGGCAACCAGCGGAACAGATGTTAATGGAATTTCCTTTAATTGAGTTCCAAAAATGGTGTTGTTGGTTGTTAAGTGAAGATAATTGATGTCTTCAGGAATAGAATATCCTTTTGGAATGTAATTAAAATTAGCTTCTTTCGAACTCGCTAGTTCTGATACTTCCCCAAATAATTTAGCTTCTTTAATGGCTTTATTGGACCAGGTTCCTGTATTGACATAACCCGCCTTTTTTTCTAAAAGATTATGGGCTACCATTAAAAACTGTTGGCTCGCTCCACCTTGAAGGAAAATCGCCTTATATCCTTTGTTTTCTAGACCCGTAAGTTCCAGAGCTAAAGAACAAGCTTCCTCCATAATATCAATAAAGGCTTTGCTACGATGGGAAATTTCTATTAATGATAAACCGGATCCATCCAATTCTTTAACCGCTTCTGCAGCTTGATGCATCACTTGCTTTGGAAGAATAGATGGGCCAGCACTAAAATTATGAACTTTCATAGGGTTCAGAGAGTTTTGTTAAATATTTTTTTGACTTTGCAAATATTGTGATTCCCTCAATAATTAAGGGTATATCCCTGTTTTTTTTTTTTTTAGAGTTTTTAACATTTATTTATTTTTAATTTTATAATTCTTCTAAAAAGGAAAAAGTATCGACTCCATATGCATATTCCCATACGTTAGGTTGCTGGGCGGCGCCAAGAGGGATTGCCCCTTCAATTTTAAGTTTTGAAACAACGCATTGAATAGAATCTTTGTGTTCTTGAATTTCTTTCTTTATTTCCTCTGTGTTTTCATAGTAGGAATAATATGCGCAAGAAATAGGGGCACTGAAACCGGAATCTTCTTTGAGCATAAAAAAACCATTTTCTAGAAAATCAAATTCGCTCATCAACCACACAGCCTTATTATAGTCATAATTGTTTCCGTATTTAGCATGATTAATTACCTCAGCATGCGGGAATAACCCACCAAAAATTAAGTTCAAATCATGCGCTTTGGGAAGATAGATTTTGGCAACATTTCGACACCCCAACCCAAAATATTGTAAGATATCTCTACCCAAGCCTTTTAATTCTTCTTCAGATTCCGTTCCATCTAAAACGGCAATTCCATTTCTATTCTTTCTGATTATGTTAGGAAAACTTGAGAAATAATGATCAAAATAACGGGCAGCATTATTTGAACCTGTAGCAATAACAGCATCAAAATTTTCTAATTTTTGATCTGTAAACGTGATTTTTTGCTCTCCTGCTTCTTGCTCTAAAAATGCAGTCATGTAAGGTAACAGGAACAAATCCTTGGAAGCACATTTTACCAGAGCTTTATGACCACTCA
>Ga0222717_10000923_pt1 | contig 24639 bp, 33 predicted proteins | sample C33_18DmetaG_FD_165053 | JGI IMG/M metagenome (GOLD analysis project Ga0222717, IMG submission 165053) | Estuarine water microbial communities from San Francisco Bay, California, United States - C33_18D | ecosystem: Environmental > Aquatic > Marine > Unclassified | place: USA: California... | reverse complement strand
TGGCGCTGACGGAAATACACCAGCATCTGGAGGTGAAGGTGGTGTAGGAGTAGCTAATACAATTACTGGAAGTTCTGTATATTATGCAGGCGGTGGTAGTGGTACTATTGAAAATAATAGATCTGGCACAGGTTATAATCCTGGTGGTCTTGGTGGAGGTGGAAACGGTGATTCTTACAATAGTAGTTCTGGCACAGTAGGTAGTAGTGGCACAGTTAACACTGGAGGAGGTGCAGGAGGAGCACGTACATCAAATCCTGCTTTTTCTGGTGGATCAGGAGTTGTAATTTTAAAAGTGTTTACATCAAGTTACACAAGCACAAGTAGTGGTTCTCCTACTGTCACTACCAGTGGCGATTATACAATTATAAAATTTACAAGTTCTGGGAGTTACACAGTATAATGGCGTATTTTGCAAAAATAGGTTTAAATTCAAAAGTTATAGAAGTACTCTCTGTACATAACAACGAATTACTAGATAGTAATGGTGTTGAACAAGAAATAAATGGAATAGCGTTTTTAACTAATTTAACCGGTTGGGCTATTTGGAAACAAACATCCTTTAATACATATGGCAATGTGCATAGTGGTGGCGGTACACCTTTACGTAAAAATTATGCAGGTATTGGCTATATTTACGATGAAGATAGAGATGCTTTTTATGTGCCTCAACCTCATGCATCTTGGACACTAAATGAAACTACATGTTTATGGGAACCACCTGTAAGTATGCCTACAGATGATTCCAATACAATATTTTCATGGAATGAATCCGAAAGATCTTGGGATTCTGATAGTTTATAAGTTCTCTCTATCAAACATTTTAACTAACCTCGCCACAATATCCGATCTCACAATGTCTTTTACTGTAAATCTCACTACTGGTATATCAATGTCGTACTTAGAACACATTTGTGAAAAGTATAACAAGTTATTTCCCTTAGCTACATCTGATTGAGCAGGATCTCCTGACAAGATTAATTTTGAATTTTCACCTAGTCTTGTTGTAATAGCTTTTATTTCCTCAATTGATAGATTTTGAGCTTCATCAACCATAACTAAGCTATTGTTGTATGATCTTCCTCTTATAGTTTCAATTGGTTGTACTTCTATCATTTCTTTTTGTTCCATGTATTCAAATCTACCATGACCTAATCCTTGTTTGAGAACATCTGTCATTGGCATTAACCATGGTTTCATTTTTTCTTCTACAGAGCCTGGAAAAAAACCTAATGTTCTTCCTACAGAAACATTAGCTCTGGATAATATTATTTTATCGTATTGACCTTTTAAAAATAATTGAGAAACTTTCATACCTGTACAATACGTCTTTCCAGTTCCAGCTGGTCCTATTGCTACAGTTATTGATGTATTCTCTATACATTCTAATAGATATTGTTGTGTTGGGTTCTTAGGTTGTATATGGAAGGAGGCTGCGCTTTGTAGTTCATTAATAAAAGATTCCTTTTTGCGTTTAGCTTTTCCCATTAAGTTATTCTCCTAATATGTTTTGAAAAAAAAATAAGCGAACGTAAAACACGATCGCTTTTGAATTGAAGTATGTAGAAACATTTTTGATAATCATACTATAATATTTATATGATTACACATGAAGAACTGTTAGATTTATGGGAAAAAGATGCAGAAATTGATAAGGGAAATCTCGATCAAGCTGCAGTAGATATTCCTAAATTACATCACAAATATCTAAGAATATATTTAGATTTACGATCTAAAAAATTAGCTCAAGGTCACAAACTTGAAACTGTAAGAAAAGATAAAGAGTTGTACTATACAGGACAAGCTACATCAGATGTTTATAAAGAAAAACCATTTGATTTAAAATTGAAAACAAAATCAGGTATTGATAAACATGTCAATACAGATCCAGAAGTTATAAAACTTTTAGAAAAAATTGAATATATGGATGTTTTGCTTGAAGGTGTAAATCATATTCTAGATCAAATTAAATGGAGAAATCAATCTATCAAATCAGCTATTGATTGGACTAGATTTACTTCTGGGGAACTATGATAATATTTAAAAAGAAAGATGATGTCTATCTTACTTTTGATGGTGACAGACACGACATGCAACAGTTGTCTGATTATTTCACATTTGAAGTACCAGGAGCTAAGTTTTCACCTCAGTATCGTAACAAATTTTGGGACGGTAAAATAAGATTAGCTAATCTTAAGAATTTTACTATCTATGCTGGTTTGTGGGAAGAGATTATTAAATTTGCTAAAGAGTTAGAAGTAGCTGTAGAATTTGAAGGTAATAAATTTGACTTTCCTGGTAGAGAACAACCAGCTACAGATCAAATGTTAGAAGGTTTTTTGAAAGTTGTACAACCAGCAAAAATACAATTTAGAGATTATCAAAAAGAAGCTTTTAAAATTGCAATAAGAAAACAAAGAGCTCTGTTATTGTCACCTACTGCATCTGGAAAAAGTTTAATAGCTTATAGTTTGTGTAGGTGGTGGGAACAAGTACATGAAAGAAAGATATTAATAGTTGTTCCGACAATATCTTTAGTTAGTCAGCTACAAGGAGATTTTCGTCAATACTCAGATGGTAAATATGTACCATATGGAATAACAAGTGGTGTTGAAAAAGACACTAATACAAGATGTATAATATCTACGTGGCAATCAATACACAACATGCCTTCAAGTTGGTTTGCACAATTTGGTTCTATAATAGTAGACGAAGTTCACCATGCACAGTCAAAGTCTATACAAAAAATAATGAATAAAATGTTAATATGTCCAGATAGAATTGGATTAACAGGTACTCTTCAAGATACAAAAACACACGAATTAGTTCTTAAAGGATTGTTTGGTCCTCTTAGTAAAATAATAACAACAAAAGAGCTGATAGATAGAGATCAAGTATCGGATTTAGATATAAGAGTCTTATCTTTAGAATATAAAGACGAACAATGTAAGTTAGTAAGTACGTATAAATACCAAGAAGAAATAGACTTTCTTATCAATTATGAAAAAAGAAATAAAATTATAGCTAGGATGGCTGGAGATTTACCAGGTAATACATTAGTTGTATTCAACAGATTAGCACATGGCCAGCAAATATTCAGTATGATTGAAACTGAAAAAGATAAACATTACGTTGCTGGTGAAACAGATAAAGAACTGAGAGAAACAGTAAGATATCTAACAGAAGAAAACGATACCATCATTGTAGCTTCATTAGGAGTTTTCAGCACTGGTATTAATATTAGAAATTTACATAATTTAATATTTGCACATCCAACTAAATCAAAGATTAAAGTTCTTCAATCAATAGGAAGAGTTTTGAGAAAAGCTGATGATGGTAGAAAAGCAACTGTGTTTGATATTGTAGACAATCTAAAATATAAAGCAAGAGATAATTTTGTATTAAGACACGCCAACGAAAGAATAAAATTTTACGTTGATGAGTCTTTTAATTTTAAAATTTCGAAATTGGAACTATAACAATGAGTGAAGAAACACCAACAATAGGACATAATAATCCTCCAAAAGTTAAACAAAAAAGAACTAGGTTAAAACCAACTAGTGAGCACTATGTTAATAACAAAGAATTTACAAAAGCACTTGATGCGTATGCACGTAACTGTAAAGAAATGATAGCAGATGGTAAAGAAAGACCTATAATGGGAAAATATTTAGGTCAATGTGTTATCAAAATGGCCACGAGATTATCTCTATCACCTAATTTTAGAGGATATGTATATAGAGAAGAAATGATACAAGATGCAATATTAGGTGCTGTTAATTATATGCATTTATTTGATGGTAATAGATTCAATAATGGTTTTGCTTACGTAACACAAATATTGTTTTCACATATGGTTCAAACAATTAAAAAAGAAAAAAAGAAATATGAGTTAAATTTGAAACTTATACAAAAAGCTGAGTTGACACACATGAACGATCCTGAATTTGTATCACAACAAACAACAGACGCTCAAGCAATTGCTGATCAAAAATTAGGAGACATAGAAGAAGGAAGAAAGAATATATCTAAAAGATCAACAGGATTTAGATTAAAAACTGGTTGGAATAAATCAGAACGAGATTCGTACAAAGGTACACCATTATCAGAAGCTGAACCAAAGGACAATTAATGAAAATAGCGATAGTTGGAGACACACATTTTGGTGCTCGTAACTCTAATTTGACAATACAATATTGGCAAGAGAAATTTTGGACAGACGTTTTTTGGCCATATATAGACAAACATAAAATAACAACAATAATACAAACCGGTGATTATTTTGATAACCGAAAGTGGATTAACTTACAAACTATGGCTTTTCAGAAAAAGATGTTTGTTAATAATTTACAGAAACGAAATATGAAGTGTTATGGTATAATTGGTAACCACGATATTCCTTTAAGATATTCGTTGGAAAATAACTCACCATCGCAGATTATTAATCATGAAGACGGTATAGAGTATTACGATAAACCAACAAATATTGAACTAGATGGTGTGAATTTCACTTTAGTGCCCTGGATATGTAAAGAAAACGAAGAACAATGTAATGATGTAATTAAAAAAGGTGGTGAAGTATTAGTAGGTCATTTTGAAATAGATGGTATGTTGATGCATCCAGGTCACACAGCTCGAGCTGAATTGAAAGTATCTGATTTTAATGAATGGAAATACGTAATATCAGGACATTATCATACACAGTCACAAAGAGGAAATATTAATTACGTTGGTACACCTTACCAAATGAATTGGAACGATGCTACAGGTAAAAACGGTTTTTGGATATTAGACACCACAGATTTATCAATGGATTTTATACAAAATAACAATACTTTTTTCAATAAAATATATTGGGAAGATGGTACAGATTATAACATAGATAGGTTAAACAATTCTTTTATAAAATTGATAGTTAGAAAAAAATCAGATTTTGAAATGTTCGAAAAGTTTGTTGATAAAATTAATCATCAAGATCCTTTTGAGTTAAAAATTATTGAATCGTTTGAAGAGTATAACGAAGACAATGTAGGTGACATGATAAAGGTTATAGCAACAACAGATTTAATTAAGGAATATATTGATGATGTTGCAACTGAGAATAGTAAAGAAGCTATAAAAAAATTAATGTTAGAAATTTATGATGACGCACTAAGGATGGACGAAATTGATAGTATTTGATAAAATAACATATAAGAACTTCTTATCAACTGGAAACACAGGTCAAACTTTATTTTTAAGTAGAACACCTTCTGCATTAATTACAGGACCAAACGGAGCAGGTAAATCTACTATGTTGGATGCTTTGTGTTTTGCTATTTTTAATAGACCGTATAGAAATGTTTCAAAATCACAATTGATTAACACAGTGAATGAAAAAGGTTTACATGTTGAATTAGAACTTAAAGTAAATCAAGTTGCTTATAAAATAATTAGAGGTGTTAAACCTAATATATTTGAAATTTATAAAGAAGGTGAACTTTTAGTACAAGAAGCCTCGCTTAGAGATTATCAAGATAAATTAGAAGACATAATAGGTTTAAACTACAAGTCATTTACACAAATTGTTATACTTGGTTCAGCTAGATATCAATCGTTTATGGATTTATCAAATTATGAAAGAAGAGGTATCATTGAAGAAATATTAGATATAACTGTTTTTTCAAAAATGAATACTATTTTAAGAGCAAAAGTATCTGAATTAGATTTGAATATAAAAGACAATGATTATCAAAAAGATGTTAATAAAACTAAAATATCAGCACAAAATGGTTTGATAAAAAATATAGATGCAAGATCTAAAGAATCTACAGATAAGATAGAACAAGAAGAACAAAGAACCATTGCTGAAATAAATTTATTAGAACTAAGACTTTCACAATACGATTCAGATATTCTAAAATATACTAACATGATATCAACTGACGATGTGTTAACAGAAAAGTTAAAACAAGGTGAACATCAGTTGATAAGAGTTAAAACTGAACTAAAAAATCACAATAAGAAACTAGATTTTTATTCTACAAAAAATACATGTCCAGAATGTGAACAACCACTTACAGACGATCATAAACATCAACAGATTGAGTTTCATACTACAAAAAAATCTAAAGCAGATCAAATAATAACTATAGCAGATAATGCCTTAACGAAGTTAAAAGAACAAACAAAAATTAATAATATAGTTAAAGAAAAAATTTATCTTACTAATAGTAATACAACAAAAGTAAAAGCTGAAATTGGATCTAAGCAAAGTTATATTTCTAATCTTAATAAAAATAAAAACATAACTGCAGATACAAAGTCTCTAAACGATGCAAGGGCTGAACTTCACAATCTAAAAGAACTTAGAAAAAAAGTTGAACACGAAGCTATTCAACTAATGGAACGTAAACATTATTTAGAGGTATGTAAAGTTTTATTAAAAGATACTGGAATAAAAGCTAAGATAATTAAACAATATTTACCGATTATGAACAAAATGATTAACATGTATTTGGATAAAATGGGTGCTAATTATTCTTTCAATTTAGATGAGAATTTTAATGAAATTATTAAAAGTAGATATAGAGATAATTTTAGCTACGCTTCTTTTTCTGAAGGTGAAAAGATGAGAATTGATTTAGCTTTAATGTTTACGTGGAGAGAAATAGCTAAAATAAAGAACTCAGTTAATACTAACCTTTTAATTATGGATGAGGTAGGTGATAGTTCTTTGGATGCTGAAGCAACTGATATACTTTGGGATATTTTAGGTGAAATGAATGATGTAAATGTTTGGATAATTTCACATAAAACTCAATCAGGAGATAGATTTAAAACATTAATTGAGTTTTATAAGCAAGGTAATTTTTCATATATTAAAGACTCTAAAGTTTAATAAATAACATATGAGACTTTTTAGAGTAGATTTTCAAAATAATGTAAGACCTCCTATATTAGTAAGAGGTGTTACAAGAGCTCAAATATCTGTACAGATGAAAGAAAGATATGGAGATTTGTTTTTGAAAGTAGAATATATCTCACACGAAGATGCAGAAGCACAATTTGGACATTTTGATTTATTCAAAGAGTCAAGAGATTCAGGAAGAAGAAGAGGTGAAAAACTTATACCTCACACACACGCAGTTGTTAATACAAATGCACCTAAGACGAGAAGAATAATGAGCAAGCATAGTAGTATAGAAAAAGCAAACGAATATGTTAAAAAAACTCAACCTCATATTCCAGGTAAATTAGAAGTACAACCTCACGTTGGCAAAAGTACTAGGACAGATTATTTTAATGAAACTAAAATAAAAAATATACAGACAAGTAAGGATAAGATTATGTTTAAAGATCAATTTAAATTAGCTGAAATTTCTAAAGATAAAATATATAATTATTTAGATAAATCAGGTCAAGAATCAGGTCATAAAAAAGATATGGAATCACCATCTTCAAAAAGAGATACAGGTTTTGATTTGGCTACTAAAAAAATTCTTCGTAAAGCTAAAGTAAATGCTACTGAATCTAACATTGATGAAATCTCAAGAGATATGAAAAATAGATATATTAAAAAAGCATCTTCTGATTTGTATGATAAAGGATTGGATCAAGGCATCAGTGCAAATGATCCTAATAGATTTAAACCTGACAATCAAGATAAGTTAAAGGATCGTATGGATAAAAATAGACATTCATCAATTAAAAGAATAGCAGGCATAGCAAAAGCTACAGAAGAATTTGCTGATTTTATTACTCCAGAATCTGAATTAACTGAAGAAATGTATTTTAAAGTAAACATACAAGGGTTACCAGACATGTATATGACTGCCTCATCTGCAGGTATGATTAAAGCTAAACTCAGAAAGATGTTAAAAAATATGGACATGATTGGTGATATAGTAAAAACACCTAAAGCTGATGTTCGTAAAGCATTTAGAATGAAAGCTATGGAAGGTGAAGATTCACAAGACGAATCAACAATTATTGAAGTAAAAGACGGTCCTAAGGACACAAAATTATCACCAAATACTAGAGCTTTGGCAAAAGCAAGTGATAATAGATCTAGATCTACAGTAATAAAAGCTATGAATATGAATGCTCCTAAAGACAAAGCAATTGCTGGTAGATCATATCAAGAAGATTTTTTTGATAATAAAATTAAATTTGGTAAACCTTTTGAAGAAGTATTTGAACAAGAAATAGAAATTGATAAATCAAATACAATAAATTTTACATCTATTCTAACAGGAGACAATCCTTTTTATAAACCTATCGAAGAAATATCAAATAAAACTTACGAAGGCCATGATGAAATACAAGATAAAAACGTAGATGGTCTAGATGACAATCAAAAACCAGAAGGTAAAAAAACAGCAAAACAATTTCCAGCTCCTAAAGATGTTAAGAGTAAAATGAAAAACTTGAAGATGGAAATGAAAACTGAAGTTGCTGATTTAGTAATAGAAAAAGCTAAACTTAAAAAAAATGATATGAAAATGAGAGCAGGAAAGTTAGATCCTAAAGCTATGACAGCTCTCAAGACCATGAGCCAAGATGAAGCTAAGGTATTGGTTCAAGGTCTACCCTCTAATTTAAGAAAATCAACAATGAAAGAATTGGGAATAAAAGAAAAAAATATTCAGAATACTGTTGACCTTATACTTAAAAAAAGATACAATGAGCGCAATGTAACATTTAACGAGGATAACATGGAACAACAACAAGCTCAAGCTACTAAGGCATATAACGATAATAAAAAGTCTCTACAATCACTTCATAGAAAAGCAAAATCTAGAGGTGGTCAAGTACATGTTGATCATACAGATGAAAAAGGTAAAAAACAATCTGGAAGATTTAATGGTATGATGAGAATGGGTGCTCACACTTACGCAAAAGTTGAACCTCATGATGGTAAAAAAGGAGCCACTACTTTGTTACCAATACATCAAGCTCAAAATATTAGACATGTGAAATAAATTAACTAATTCAACAAAAAATATATTTTAACACTATAATTATATTATGAAAGTTTCGCTATTTACAGATTATGGTGCTCTTAATAGCCCTCCAATTTTTAAAGCATTTGCAGAAGGATGTTCTGAAGATGTTGTGTATAATGATATGGATGCTGATGTAGCAGTCATATGGTCAATATTATTCACTGGAAGAATGAGAAAAAATAAATTGGTTTGGGATCATTTTACATCTCAAAATAAACCAATAATAGTAATTGAAGTAGGAAGTATTTTCAGAGATAAAACATGGAGAGTTGGTATTGGAGGTATTAACAATTTAGCAAACTTTGCAAACAAAGAACATCTTGACATTGATAGAGTCAGTAAATTTAATATAAGAGTAAAACCTTATGTAAAAGATGGTGAATTTGTTACAATAGCAACTCAAAGACAAGACAGTTCACAGTGGAAAGGTATGCCTTCTACAGATATATGGATAAAAAATAACGTAGACCAAATAAGGAAACATATAGATAAACCTATAGTAATAAGACCTCATCCAAGAGATAAGGTAACAAATTATAAAAAAATATCAGACGAAATACCTGGATTGTATTTTGATTTACCAAAGTCAACAGGTCTAAGCGACTCAGTTAATTTTAATGATATTTTAAAAAGATCTTGGTGTGTAGTGAATCATTCATCAGGACCAGCATTGGAGGCTGTTTTAGATGGAGTACATATTTTTACTGGATCTGCTAGTATTGCTTATCCTCTATCTATACGTAACTGGGAAGATATCAAAAATCCGCCAAGAGTTGATAGAACTCAGTGGTTACATGAACTCGTACACACGGAGTGGTGGACAGATGAAATCAAAGAAGGAATTCCATGGAACAGACTCCGACCTTATCTTTAATCCAACCAAGACCATCACCAAAGATGGAAAGAATATACGCAGCCTTAGAACAAGGGTATCCAGGAGCAAAAATAAACGAACATAATACTGACATGTTTGTATTGTGGGGTCTGATTGGTAATAATTCAGAATATATGGTTAAAGATAGATTTATTTTTTGTGACATGCCATATAGTGGAAGATATGATCCTAACAACGAAGATTGGGATAATACGTACTGGAGATGGTGTTATAATGGTTTACATGATAATAGAAAATTAGATGTACCTTCAGATAGATTTGAAAAGTTGGGTCATGATATTGAGTTTTTTGAATATGTTGACTATCATGATAAAATTGTAATTTGTCCTTCAAGCGAAACTATGACTCAACATATGCATGGAAAAAGTGTTGATAAATGGATCTTTGATGTTACAAGAGCACTTAGATGTCATACTAATAGACCTATTGAAGTAAGAAAGAAACCTAGAGGTAACGGTACCAGTGGTCCAAGTGTTGCTGGTATAAATCAAATTAGTTTAGATTTAGCTAATGCACATGCTGTTGTTGTAAGCGGTAGTATTGTAGCTATAGATGCTTTAAAGATAGGAGTTCCAGTTTTTAGTACTCATAGGTGTGCTCCATCTGCTTGGTGTACAAATAGAGATTTCTCCAAGATAAATAAACCAGAATACTTTAATAGAGAACAATTGTTTTTTAATTTAGCTTATAAGCAATACTCAATTAAAGAAATGCGTGAAGGTATATGTTATGAAAATTCAAATCGCTGGCTGCTCAGTTAAAGCTAGCAAAAGAACACTACAAAATCCAATATTCTCTGCTCTTAAAATGATACAAAAATCATGTGAGCAATTGAATCACGAAGTTGTATATAATGAAGATCAAAACGCTCACGACGTTGATGTTGCTTTCATGTTTGGTTCTGTTACAAAGAGAAAAACAGGAACTGACAGAGCATTATTAAAAAAAAATTTATTAGAAAAAAACATTCCAACCTTTCATATAGACACAGGTTTATATTCTGTTTATATAAGAAATAAATTAAATGTATCTGAAACAGGTATGTTTAGATTAGGTTTGAATGACTGTGTTGGAACAGGTGATTTCTTTAACAAAGACATGGACAGTTCAAGATATGATACGTTTAAGAAAAATTTTAACTTTACAGAAAAAGATCCTATAATAAACAAAGATGGTAGTATTCTATTCTTGCTACAATCAGAAAAAGGATGGCAATATGATGATACAAAACCATATTGGCAATATGCGAGGGATACAATTGAACACATTAGAAAGATTACTAAGAGAAACATTACAATCAGAGCACATCCATCTCCAGACAGGAGAGGTCCAGAAGCCATTAAAGAAGGATTTGAAAACGTCAATATTGAATACGCTGAAAGAGCTAGACGATCAGTATTGGATTCAATCCGTAGGTCTTTCGCTGTTGTTACACATAGTAGTAGCGCTGCTGTTGAGGCAATTGTAGAAGGAATACCAACTTTTGCACTAGACAAAAGGTGTATAGCTTATAATGCATGTGAGAATAATTTAGAAATGTTAGAGAATATTGAAAAATTTAACTGGAACGATAGAACCAATCATTTAAGTGGTTGGGCTTTCACATCGTGGCATATTAATGAGTTAGAAAATCCAGCCACTATTAATTATTATTTACAGAAAGGAAAAACACTTGGACACTTTTAGTTTTTGTACAACATTTCACCAAGCAGGATATGACAGATACGGAAGAAATCACGTACACTATTTTGATCAAGCACTTCCAGAAGGTGTTCTACATTACGCATATGCACAAGAAACAAATGTAGATCTACAACCTAAGAAAATTAAAATGTTAGATTTTGATAAGGAAGTAAAAGGTTATAAAGAATATAAAGAAAAATACTCAGGAAAGAAGCCTAGAGATAAACAATATAAAAGTTTTGAATATGAACATGTAAGATTTAGTCATAAAGTATATGCAGTATTGGCTCACTATGAAAATAGAAAAGATGATGCTAGATATATTGGATGGATTGATGGCGACGTGGTTCCAGTTAAAGCTATTCCATTAGAATTTTTTAACACACTGGTCAAAGAAGGATGTTTTATGTCTTTGCTTGAAAGAGGATACAAATACGCTGAGTGTGGTTTTATGATATGGGATACAACTTTATCTGAAACAAAAGAATACTTTAAACGTATAAGAGCTATGTATGATGAAGGTTTGATGTTTGAGAAATACAATGACCTCGGATGGCATGATAGTATTGTGTGGGATCATGAAATGAGAGAAATGAGAGACGCAGGATTATGTAAAGCATATGATTTATCACAACCAGCTAAAAATGCTAAAGTAAAAATAGATCAAACACAAGTGAGAAAGATGCATCCTTTTGTTAAAGGTATCTTAGGTGAGTATATGGATCATGTAAAAGGTAGACGTAAGGATGTAGGATTCTCAAAAGAAAGAGTACAAATATGGGGATAGATTATGCATTTTTAGATCCTAAACCTGCTAAACAAGTTATGCTTGGCATGTTAACTCAAGAAAATGTTAGATATCTTAAATGTGAAGATAACCCTGATTGGAACCCAACGTTTCCTAATGATATGGATAATTTATTCGTTACTGGAACATTAAGAGGTTGTGGAGCTGTATGTAGAGAGTCTGTAAGACAAGATAAAAATTGGTTTTATATGGATAATGGTTATGGTCCTTTTTGGAAAAGAGTTACCTTTAAAGGAACAGCACCTACAAGATTACTAGATAGACCAAATGATAGAACACCACCGGAGCTAAGTGTGTTGCAACCTTGGAGGGAGAATAAATCGAATAGTAAAAACATTCTTATTCTTCCTCCATCGTTACCATATATGGATGCCTTTGAAGAGATAAATTGGCTCAATAAGTTAATACATTCAATTAATGAATTTTCAGGTAGAAATTTAGTCATAAGACCTAAACCTGCTAAAGGAAAAAAAGCTCCACCTTGGGAAGAACAACTAAGAGATGCTTATTGTGTAGTAAGTTTTGGTTCTAATTTAGCTATAGATGCTATGATAAAAGGTGTTCCTACAATAAGTTTTAAATACTGTCCAGCTTTTTTTGCTTCTTTTAAAATGGAAGATTTAGAAACAGATAAGTTAAACGTAGAGCCTGACAGACAAAAAATAATCAACAATTGTATGTATCATTCATTTCACAAACACGAGTTTAATAATGGATTTGCATGGGAAACTTCAATGGAGAATGCATATGGATAAAAAGTTAAAAGTTTTTATTGGGTGGGATAGTAGAGAAGATATAGCATATCAAGTTGCTAGATATTCAATACTTAAATATGATCCTAATATAGAAGTTATACCTCTTAAATTATACGAATTGAGAGAGCAAGGATGTTATTGGAGAGCAGGAGATAAAAAAGCTTCGACTGAGTTTACAATTAGTAGGTTTTTAGTCCCTTTCTTATCTGGTTATGAAGGATATTCGTTGTTTATGGATTGTGATGTCCTAGCTTTTGGAGATATGAAACACATATTTAAAGAAATTAAAGGTGACCATGATGTGTGGTGTGTTAAACATGATTATAGTCCTAAATCAACTATGAAGATGGATGGACAAATGCAACACATATATCCTAAAAAAAATTGGTCTTCTGTCATGTTGTTTAACAATTCTAAATGTGAAAAGTTAACACCAAAATTAGTTAATGAAGAAACACCTATGTATTTGCATAGAATGAATTGGGCAAATAGTATTGGAAGTTTAAAAAACAAATGGAATAGTCTAGCAGGTTATTATGAAGAAGATCCAATGATAGTTCATTATACAGATGGAGGTCCATGGTTTGAAAAATATAGAGAATGTCCCTATAACAAGCAATGGAAAGACACTTTGAAGGAGATGTATGGATTATGAAGGCATTTATAATACAGGTAGAAGGAATATTGCATAGTATGCATTCAGCTTTAGAAGCTCAAACTTCTTGTATCAAAAATGGTATAAGTGCAGAGATAGTTAATGGATTTGTTCCATCAAAAGCAGATCATGCTATTGAAGAATTAGGACTTAAACCTTATTCGCCAGGTCCTAAACTTTATGAAATAAAAAACAGTAAACCTGGAGTCAGAGGATGCTTTATGTCACATTTTTCTCTGTGGGAACAATGTGCTAAACAAAACGAAAATTTTCTTATATTAGAACATGATGCTAGAATTGTAAAATCAATTCCTGATGTAAAGTTCCAAGATATTTTACATTTAGATGCATGGAGATTTGAACCTAATCCTGACTATGCAGAAAATGCATTAGAAGTAGAAGAATTTTATGAAGTAAGAAAAGGTGTTAAGACTTCTAAAGGAGCTTATGCTTATATTGTAAAACCTCATGCAGCTAAAAAACTTGTTGAATCTGCGTTTAAACAAGGTTATACAGCCGCTGACATGCATATATCAGATAGATGTGGTGTTACAATAGAAAGAATACAACCAAGATGTGCAATAGTTAGTGATACAAAATCATTAACAAGTGATAGGGATTTTAATTTATGAAAATAGGAATAATATCTGGGGGATTTGACCCAATACATTCAGGACACGTTGCTTACGTAAAAGCAGCTAAACAACATTGTGATTTTTTACTTGTAGGAGTAAATTCTGACGAATGGTTAACAAGAAAAAAAGGTAGACCATTTCTTCCTTTTATTGAAAGAAAAATTATTTTAAAATCTATGCATGATGTAAACTATGCTACTAGTTTTGATGATACAGACGATTCAGCAATTGATATAATTTTAAGAGCAGCTGCTATGTTTCCAGACGGAGAACTTATTTTTATGAATGGTGGAGATAGAACTAAACAAAATATCCCAGAAATGGAGTCTCCTTTATTATCTGAATTTGATATTAATTTTAAATTTGGAATTGGAGGAAAAGATAAAAAAAATGCATCCTCAAAAATTTTAGAAGATTTTAAAGCTCCTATTGTTATTAGACCATGGGGATGGTACAGAGTTTTAGATGAACAAAATGGATGGGCTGTAAAAGAACTTACAATTGAACCTGGCAAAAGTTTAAGTGATCAAAGACATACGTGTAGATCTGAACATTGGCATATAGTAGAAGGAAATGTAACTATAGATTTAGAATATTCAAACGGTGATAAATTAACTGAGAACTTTCATGTTAAACAAAGTGCTGATATTCCTAGATTGACTTGGCACAAAGCTTACAATGAAGGAAAAAAACCTGCTAAAATTATTGAGACTTGGTTTGGAACTGAGTTGAGTGAAGAAGATATTGAAAGGAGACCATAATGTTTGAGTATAAATGTAAGTTACTGAGAGTTGTAGATGGTGATACTATTGACGTTGATATTGATTTAGGATTTGGCGTTTGGCTTAGGAAACAAAGAATAAGAATGTATGGAATAGATTCACCTGAATCAAGAACAAGAGACAAGGAAGAGAAAAAATATGGTTTAGCTTCTAAAAATTTTCTCAAAGGAATGTGTGATGATAAAGAAGGTCTTATTATAAAAACCAAAAAAGATGGTAAAGGTAAGTTTGGAAGAATTTTAGGTGAAATGTGGAGAACAACAAACTATGCAGATAAATCTATTAACCAATATTGTATTGATAAGCACCACGCTGTTGCTTATTTTGGTCAATCAAAGGTTGATATAGAAGAACAACATTTAAAAAATAGAGAGTTAGTAACTTTATGATAGACACTTTAATTATAGGACCATGTCAACATGAAAATCTTGAACATTCAAAAAAATTATTAGAATCAATTCTAAAGGCAACAAATAATAAAGTAAAAAACTTATATTATAAAGCATCGTTTGATAAAGCCAACAGAAGTTCAATGAGTGGAAAAAGAGGTGTTGGGATTGTAGAAACTTTGTTAGATTTTCAAGCTCTAAAATTAATTTATCCAAACATGATGTTTCTTACAGATGTACATGAAAACAATAATATAATTGATGTTTCAGATAGTGGCGTTGTAGACGTTATACAAATACCTGCTTTTTTATGTAGACAAACAGACCTTATACAAAGAGCATGTCAGTCTGATATGATTGTTAATGTTAAAAAAGGACAATTTCTAGCTCCTTGGGACATGAACGGTATACTTTCAAAAACAGACGATGCTAAAGAAGTTTGGATAACCGAGAGAGGAACATCTTTTGGTTATAATACATTAGTAAATGATTTTACTGGTATGCAATATATAATGGACAACTTTGATAACAAATTTGTATATGACGTTACTCACAGTGTTCAAAAACCTGGAGGTTTAGGTACTAGTTCAGGTGGTAATAGAGATTATGTTCCGAGATTATCATATGCTGCTGCAGCAATGGGTATTGATAGTTTTTTTATGGAAGTACATGATGATCCCGATAACGCTCCTAGTGATGGACCAAATATGATTGATATTAAAAACTTATCTTCTATTATAGAAAAGTTAAATTTATTTACAGAAATGAGCGATAAATGCAAGACGTTTGGTTAGGAACTTGGTTACAGTGTAAACCATATGTAACAAATTTTGATACAGCTATTGATGTTGGTTATAGAAGAGGTGAGTTTGCTAGAAACTTGACTCCAGAGTTTAAAAAAGTGATTGGATTTGAATTTAGATTTCCAAGATACATGTATCAAGATAATCTTGAGATATATAATCATGCTTTAGGAGATGATAATACAACTAGATTTACTTCAATGAATGCTGGAAGAATAAAAGGAAATGGTCAAAGAGAAGTTATTATAAAAAAATTAGATAGTTTTAACTATAATAATATTGGCTTTATAAAACTTGACGTAGAAGGTTATGAGCCTAAAGTTCTAGAAGGAGCTAAAGAGACTATAGAAAGATGTAATCCCGTTATTTGTTGTGAAATCAACAGAGATGATAACAACTCACAAGAGATTTTAGAAAGTTGGGGTTATGTTTTAAAAGAAATTGATAAACTACAAGGTCACGATTACATATTTGTTAGGAGTTAATATGAAAGCAGGAAAAATATGGGGACAAACAGAACTTATACATGCTAATGGAGTTCTTGAGTTTCATAGAATAGAATATAAAAAAGGCTTTAAATGTTCAGAACATGAACATAGATATAAGTGGAATGGTTTTTTCGTCGAGTCTGGAAAAATGATTGTAAGAGTTTGGCAAGATGGCGAGCAGTCAGGTTTAGTTGATGAGACTATATTGACAGCAGGTCAATTTACTCAAGTAAAGCCTGGCAAGATTCATCAGTTTGAAGGACTTGAAGATGGTGTAGCTTTTGAATTATATTGGGCAGAATTTAACCATGACGATATAGTGAGAAGAACCATTGGAACATCAACGTAAGAAAGTTTTTATAACAGGAGTTGGAGGTTTTTTAGGTCACCACTTAGCAGTAAGAATGAATCAGTTAGGATTTGATGTTGTAGGCAATGATACATTTATAGGAGGAGAAGAAGATAATGTTCCAGAATTTGTTGATTTTCACCTCGTTGACTGCTGTGATTTTAAAGGTATGGAAAAAGCAATGGAAGGTTGCGATCTTCTTTATCATTGTGCTGCTACTGCTCATGAAGGCTTATCTGTTTTCTCTCCTAGTTTCATCACAAGAAACATCTTCGAAGCTTCAATTACAACTTTTAGTGCTGCAATCTCAGCAGGAGTCAAAAGAATCGTCTTTTGCACGTCTATGGCAAGATATGGTAATCAAAAAGCACCTTTCACAGAAGAAATGTCCCCAGCACCAGTTGACCCTTATGGAATTGCAAAAGTCGCAGCTGAGGAGGTGCTTAAAGTTCTTGGAAAAGTACACGAAATAGAATGGAACATTGCTGTTCCTCATAATATTGTTGGCGAACATCAAAAGTATGACGATCCATTTAGAAACGTGATGTCTATTATGTTAAATAGAAATTTACAAGGTAAACCTTCAATAATATACGGAGATGGTACACAGACAAGGTGTTTTTCATATGTCGGCGATTGTATACAATGTTTGGAAAAAATGGGAACAGAAGAAAATCTTTTTAACGAAATTATTAACATAGGACCTGATGAAGAATCTATAACAATTAACGAACTAGCTTCTTTATGTTCTAATGAAACTGGTTTAAACAAAGATCCAATTTATTACAGTAACGGTAGACCTCAAGAAGTAAAACATGCAACGTGTTCTTCAAATAAAGCTAGAGAATATTTAAATTACAAAACAACAACTAGTGTTAAAGAAGCTGTTAAAAAAACTGCTGATTGGATTAGAAAAAATCCTAAACCTTTTAAATACCATTTGCCATTAGAAATAATAAATGACAAAACACCAAAAACATGGACTGAAAAAAGAATATGATAAGTATCTGTACACCATCTAGAGGAAGACCAGAAAAGTGTGCAGCTATGATTGAAAGCATGTTAGATACTAAAACTTCTGAAAATAAACTTGAGTTTAACATTTATCTTAATTCAGATGATGAGACGTTATCTGAGTATAAAAGATTGATAGATAACAAATATTTAACAATAGGAAGTAATTATTTTTCTAATCATGGATGGAATCTTATGGCTAAAAAAGCTGGAGGACATATTTTGTTTATGCAAGGTGATGCAGAAACAATGCAAACTAAAGGTTGGGACACTATAGCTGAAGATGAATGTTTAAGTTTACCTAAAAGAATAGGTGTCTTAGTTCCAGACGATGGAAGAGGTAAAGGGGGAGCTCCACATTTCATGGTTACTAGACAATGGTATGAATTGATGGGATACATGACACATCCAATATTTTTACATTGGCATGTTGATACTTATGCTGTTGAAATTGCAAAAGCAGCTGGTGTTTTAAAACGAATAAATATAACAAATAAAGCTAAAAAAATTATTGGAGACAGTACAGCAAAGTTATCTAGAGATAATAAGATAACAAATAGAGACGAACTTGTTATGCAATGGGCAAGAGAATATTTAATACCTATGGAGCGAGAAAAAATTGAGCGAGCAATCAGTAGATAAAGATTTATTAGAAAAAATCAGAGAAACAACTTACATACAAAATGCCACAGGTCATGATCACGAAGAATTTGATTATGATAAAATGGAAGAGATATTTGAAAATATCTATAAAACAAATAGATGGAGAAAAGCAGATGGAGCTGGATCCGGATCAATACCAGACAACGCTCAAATTTGGTTAAAGATATTATTTCAACATGTTAATAAATTTGATATAGAGGAAGTACATGATTTTGGATGTGGTCCTTATTTTTTATACAAAGATTTACAATGGCCTCAGAGTTTAAAATATAAAGGTTTTGATATAAGCGAAACAGCTTTAGAAAGAGCTGATTTAAATTGTACTAATCCAAAAGCTATATTTCAAAAAATTGAACATTTTGATAACTTACCAGGTGGAAATAGTCATACATTATTAATAGTCAAAGAAGTATTACAACATTGGCCTGATAATATAAGAATAGAATTTTTAGATAGTATTAGAAAAAAATACAAATGGGTATTAATTCAAGGAGCCTCAAATTGTACTGTTCCTCCTTCGTATAAAGATTGTCTTGTTATGTATAAATCTTATCAACACGAAATGAATGCAAATAGCGAAGTAGGAATTTGGAAATTTAATAATGACCCTGAAGACAGTATACTTACATAGAAAAGACAAATCAAATCCTGGCGATTGGTATAGCTCTCCTTATCATTATCATCCTGAAGATTCAAAATCTATAAAAATATTTGATTTAACAGATAAAATACCAAATGGTATTGAATGTGATAAATTTATTGTTGGCGGAGGTGGAATTATTTCAGGAGATGCTTGGGTCAATATTATATGGGAATGGTCAAAAAAAATTAAAGCTAAAAAGAAAATAATTTGGGGAGCTGGATTAGACGAAGAATATTTTAACCATCCATTATTTTTAAATTTTGACTTAGTTGGTATAAGACAAACTAATACTCCTTATCAATTCGTACCATGTGTATCTTGTTTAAATAAAATTTTTGATGACCCTAAAGGTAATAAAAATATTGCTCCATTAGCTAAAGGTAAAATATTAAAAGTGGGTGGTGGCAAAACTACTAAAAGACGTATTAAAGGACAGCATATGAACAATATGGTAAAAATTGACTATGTTGTTAATCAAATAAAACATCATTCAAAAATATTAACTGCTTCATATCATGTTTGGTATTGGGGTAAATTATTAAACAAAGATGTAAAAATAGATTATGAAACAGATTTTAGAAAACCATTAAAAGAAAAATTCTTCACTTTGCCTAATATAATAAGTTTAGAACATTGTAGAAAATTAAATTATGAATTTGCGAGTAAGGTATGGCTATAGATAAAACAAACGTTGTGTGTGTAAATTGGGGTACAAAATACGGACAAGATTATACACATAGATTGTATAACATGGTAAAAAGAAACACAACTAAAGATTTTGATTTTTATGTTTTGACAGATCAAATAGATCTTTATCCTAAATACAAAGTTGTAGAATTAAATACAGACGAAGTAGGTTGGTGGAACAAACTTCAAATGTTTAAAGAAGGAGTATTACCAAATGGGGAATATTTATATTTTGATCTTGACGTTGTTATTGTTGATAACATCGATTGTTTCTTTGAGCATAAATCCTTTGCTGTTACTAGAGATTTTATCAGGCCTGACAACGGTCTTCTCCCCGGAAAAGAATATAATTCCTCTGCTATAAGATTCAATACAAAAAATAGTAAAGGAATATACCAATACTATATGCAAAATTATAAAAAATGGCACGATTATCAAAAACAAATACATTTCTTTGGAGATCAAAATGTTATATCAAGCTATGTTAATTATTATCCAGATTTCCTTAATATTTTTCCTGATGAGTGGCTGTGGTCATATAAAAAAGGATCTGAAAGAGGAAAACATGCTGGTGACAGGAGTAAAATGTTTGGGTCACATATTCCTACCGGAGGTAAAGTGTGTGTATTCCATGGAAATCCCAATCCAACAGAAGTGAGTGACGAATGGATAAAGAAAAATTATTTATAAGAAGAACTACATCAACAGAAACTAACGAAGGTTTACAGCAATCTAATATAAATGTTTTTATATACGATTCTATCGAAATTGCTTGGACTTACTTTGCTGAGATAATGGACATTGAAGAATGGAATAAGTTATTAGACAAAGGAGAAGGTTTTTATAAAGTAGAAGGAGAAGGTTATGTCAACTACATCTTCATCGAAACCAGAAAGGTTTCAGTATAGAATATATCCAAGCCTATATGCTAATAATAGTTGGTACATATATAGAATTGATAAAGAAGGAAGTTATGATTTGATAGGTCCTTATATGAATGAAAACGAAGCACAAGTAGATCTTAGAAATTTAGAAAGAGGAGAATTAAATGGCAGGAGTTAAAAATCCAAGCACAAGAATGAAATGTTTAAGGTGGTTATCAGATCATTATGGATGGGAAACAGGTTTAGAATTAGGTGTAAAGATTGGTGAAACTACTTTTCATCTAATGAAAAATACTAAACTACAAATGACAGTTGTAGATGCATGGGAAGTACAAAATGACAATCCCGATTACCATTGGCAGTATAATGAAAAACCTATATGGTCAGGAGGAGATCAATTTGTTCCTTGGGACCACAATGCTAATGAACTTAAATTTAGAGAAGGTGCTAAAGAGTGGGGAGATAGAATAAAAATAATTAAAGGTAGATCTTTAAATGTTATAGATCAAATTCCAGATAATAGTATGGATTTTATCTTTCATGATTCAGACCATTCGTATCCATTTGTTAAAAATGAAATAGAATCGTATATGTGTAAACTTAAAAAAGGTGGTGTCATATGTGGAGATGATATTACGTGGAAGCCTGTTAAACAAAGCGTAGAAGAAGTTTTTGGATCAAATTGGAATAGAATGGGTAAAAACGTTTGGTATTCAAAAACTTAAAAAAAGTTACACGTGTCTAACTTTAATTCAAAAAACTACTATAATAATATAGAACAAATAGGAGGTCTATATGCCTGAATTTACAAATGGAATTTTTGAATTACTTAAAAAAATAATTGGCAGTAGCAGTGTTATGCTTGCTGCAATATATACAATGGGTCACATTGTTATAGCTATGACTGTCGTAAGTTTAATGACAGGAGCTAGTTTGTGGGAAGCAGGTTCTGTAGCTTTAGTAGAACCAGCTATTAATGGAGTGTGGTTCTATGTATTACATTCTGCTTATAAAAAAATTACTAATAAAAATATGACATAATGAAATTTGTTATTGTTGCTATTGTATATCTATCTTCTGTAGAAAATAATATTCAAGTTTTGTTGAATACAGAAAACATGTATGATAGCAAACTCTCATGTGAGAGTTATCTTGTGAACAATAATAAAAAATTAATTAAAGGTTTACAAAGTATTTTTAATAATATTAATAATATTACTATAACATGTGTAACTGAAAAAAAAGCGATAGAGTTTAAAAAAGAAAATGTCAAAAAATTTAAAAACATTACTTATCCAAATTGATATAAATCCAAACTATTACAAAAAATATGTTGAATCAAGAACTACTGCTACACATAGTATTTTAAAAGAAAGAAATGAAACAGTTAAAGCTAATTCAATTCTTTTCAATGGTGGAGCTGCCCAAAGATTTGGTTGGGATTATGTATGTGAAAGTATACCAGAAACTAAACATCATTCACCTTGTCTTGAAATACTAAAACTTTTTAGAAATGACAAGTATCTTGAATATGATAGAATATTATTTTTAGATACAGACACTTATTATTATCCTGATTCCCCTAACATACTTGAATATTATCCAGATGAAGGTTTTCATGCTGTAAGTAGAATGGGTAAAATATTTGACACTGGAAAAGAACCAGATCATTTAGCTAGAATAGGAAAATCTCATCTTATAGAAAACTACAAACAAAATTATTTTAATACTGGTGTAGTATTATTGGATAAAAATACTATAATAAAAATGAGACCTTTTCTAACACACGATGTAGTTGAAAATATGTTGGAGAAAAAAGGCCTTTGGTCAGATGATCAATCTGCTCTTAATATAGCAGTTTACGAATCAGGAGTTAAAATAACTCCTATGCATGAATATTGGAATCAAATGGACAAAAGATATAAAGAAGGATATATTGTACACCTAAAAGGTAGTATAAAGAATAGAGAAAACGTTTTTGATAAAAGAGCAGAGGAGTATTTGAATGCCGTTTCCAGCAGTAATTGAAATTGAAAAAGATGGAAGAGAAAAAGCATATGATGTTTATACTAGATTAGCAAAAGATAGAATTTTATTTCTAAACGGTGTAGTAGAAGAAAACATGGCTAATCATATTATTGCTACGTTGTTGTGGTTAGAGTCACAAAATCCTAAAGCTCCTATTAATATGTATGTTAACTCACCAGGAGGAAGTGTTGTAGCTGGTATGGCTATATATGATATTATGATGTACATACAGTCTCCTATTACTACAATAGTAACGGGGCAAGCAGCTTCGATGGGATCTCTTCTTGCATGTGCAGGAAAAAAAAGGTTAGTAACTGTTAATAGTAGACACATGATTCATCAACCTTTAGGAGGAGCTCAGGGTCAAGCTACAGAAGTAGAAATAGCTTTTAGAGAATTACAAAGATGGAAAAAAGTTCTAACTGATATATATGTAAAACATACGGGACATCCATATGAAAAATTAGAACAAGATATGGATAGAGATAATTTTATGACAGCTCATGAAGCTGTGAAATATAACTTAGCAGACGAGGTAGTAAATGAACGTAAACCTGATTGATAGTATGGGAAGTGATGTTTCTGTTGTAAACGCAGCAAGAGTATCTTTTGCAAAGGAAGTCAAACATTTTAGTGATAAAGATGAAGGACTATTGAGATATTTAGCTACACACGATCATTGGACTCCTTTTTCTCAAGTTACGTATCAGGTAAGAATTAAAGCTCCTATATTTGTTGCAAGACAATGGTTTAAACATATGATAGGAATTACTAGAAACGAAACTAGTAGAAGATATGTTTCAGATACACCAGAATTTTGGTCTCCACATCAATGGAGATTAGCTGCGGATAATAAAAAACAAGGATCTTCTAGTGAAATATATCCTGACACAGACATAAGTTATGCTTATCAAGAAACTATTAGACATACAGAAGATACTTATAAGTTAATGCTGACAAAAGGTATTTGTCCTGAACAAGCTAGAGCAATATTACCTCAAGCTATGATGACAGAATGGATAGAAACAGGATCTTTAGCAGCTGCTGCTAGAATTTATAAACTAAGAACAGAAGAACATGCACAATTAGAAATACAAAAATTGTCAGAGTACTTTGGAGAGGAAGTATCCAGAATAGCTCCAGTTTCGTGGAAGTATTTAATAAATAAGACATAATCGTTCACCCTCACGGGCGGAAGTAGGCAATCGCTGAAGGAACGCACCTAACTTTAAAAAGAGGAGGGTGGCAATGACTTACAGACCATATCAATGGAATAAGTTTGTTCAAGCACGAAGACGTGCTTTAGTTCATAAAATACTGAACTATCGCATAATGTCTAAATGCACATGTAAACAAACTGCTTAGTTCGATTAAAAAAAAAATAAAAAAAGGTCCTTAGGGGCCTTTTTTTTGTTGACTTTAGTATAAAATGTGTGATTATAATAGTATAGTTAATTAAAGGAGAGTTTAATGATTAAAGTAACTGTTATG
>Ga0222717_10000922_pt1 | contig 24642 bp, 36 predicted proteins | sample C33_18DmetaG_FD_165053 | JGI IMG/M metagenome (GOLD analysis project Ga0222717, IMG submission 165053) | Estuarine water microbial communities from San Francisco Bay, California, United States - C33_18D | ecosystem: Environmental > Aquatic > Marine > Unclassified | place: USA: California... | reverse complement strand
CGCTAGAGGAGACAGCCGCAAGGAGACGGTTTTTCAGCTGAGGAGCACCATTCAAGGGAATCAAGAGCTGATTAGCAAGCAAGCTGACAGGATAAAAGAGCTTGAGGATGAGCTTAATAAAATGATGGATAAGATGTTGAATGAGTGATGAGGTTAAAGCTGAATTGGGGCTTTGGGCGATGTCTTTGATATGGTGGGCTCTTGCATTTCGATTGTTCTTTGTATGATAAACACCTACACTAACCGCCAAGTTTTGTAGTAGTTTAGGAGACCCAGCACCTTGAGTCATGACTTGGTGTTAGCCCGAAAACTCCCGGGCGTGGGTTCTCCTTAATCTTATGGAGTTGGAGAATATTATGAGTGAAGAGAAATGGTTGCCCGTTTGTGGATGGGAAGGTCTCTACAATGTGTCTAGTCTTGGTAGGATTAGAAGCCTTCCTAGGAGAGGCAAAAATATCAACAGAGTATATCCCGGTCGAAACATAAAGCTGAGTGGGAATAGATACTTTATCGTCAATCTCTATAGAGATAACAAGAAGCATTCATATCTTGTCCACCGATTAGTTGCAGGCGCTTTTCTCGGAAATATTCCAGATGATAAAGTTGTCGATCACATTGATGGAGACAAGAAGAATAACGATATTTCAAATTTGAGATTCTTAACTACTGGCCAAAACATCCACAAGGGGATGAGTGGAAACTCAAAATACATAGGTGTTCATTGGTGCAAAACCAAGTCAAAATACATCGCAACGATGAAGCATAATCATAAGCACAAGACGATAGGGCACTACGATTGTGAGCTAGAGGCAGCCTTTGAGCGTGGAAAATATGAGAGAAGTTTGCAGAATACAATGTCCTATCAATAATGAATCATGCCATTTTCTAAGAACGACCCCAACATAAACCGAGAAGGACGACCCAAAAAGGGTGAGTCATTCAAGGATATTCTACGCCGTAGACTTGAGACATTTGACTCTGAGGACATGAGCAGAGCTGAGAGGCTTATGCAGGTTCTTGAGGGGAAGGCTATGGACGGAGACCTAAAGGCCATAGATATGATTCTGGACCGCGTGGACGGCAAGGCTGTGCAGCATATTGATTCAACCAATGAAAACAAAGTTATAGTGGAACATGAGATTACCGATTAAGTTTAGTCGTGACCAGCACGACTACTTTTTTGGCGACCATGGCAAGTACCGCGTGATGACAAAGGGGCGGCGCGTGGGGTTCACTCATGGAGCTGCAAACTTTTGTATATCTCATGGATTGAGACATGCTCATAGGATGCTGTGGGGCGATACCGTTCACACCAACCTTGATAGATATGTTGAGCGGTATTTTATGCCAGTTCTTAAGCAACTTGATGAGAACTTATGGAACTGGAACGCTCAAAAGAAGGAGATGAATATAAATGAGTCTGTGATTGACTTTCGTAGTGCAGAGAGACCTCAGAACTGGGAGGGGTTTGGTTATCATAGGATAATAATAAATGAGGCAGGGATCATTCTAAAGGGCGATAGGGGCAGGTATTTATGGAACAATGCAGTTCTTCCTATGACCGCTGATTATCAAGACTGTATTGTCTATATCGGAGGCACACCAAAGGGCAGAACGGATAAGGACGGGTCCGATTGTCTTTATTATGATATGTTTAAGAAGGGGGAGGGTGGGGAGTCAAATTATCATCACTGCAATATACCAACTGAGAATAATCCATTCCTAAATCAAGAGGCAGTGGCTGAGGTTATTGCTGAGCTTCCAGAGGGAGCCATTAGGGATCAAGAGGCTTATGGGAAATTTGTTGATGCAGGGTCTGGAATTATCAAGAGGGAGTGGCTGAGAATTGACGATATGCCGATAGAGGGGGAAAAAGTGATAGGCGTTGACCTTGCTGTTTCGGAGAAGGATAGCGCAGACGACACGGCTTTGTGTGCCATGGTGAGAGGGTCAGATAATCGCTATCAGATTGTTGACATAGAGACGTTCAAGAAGACATGGCCTAACGCTAAGGACCAGATAATGAGCTTTATTGAGAGGCATGAATGCGCTGCATATATTGAATCTAATGCTCAGATGATAGGGCTAATTGATGACCTCAGAAGAGAGAAGAGGATGCAGTCTCAGGTAATACGGGATGTCAGGACAACTAAGGACAAGATAAGCTGCTCTGCTCCATGGATAAGCCGCCTTGAATCTGGACAATTAACGCTGCTTCGGGGGGAGTGGAATAAGTCGTTTGTTTCTCAGGCCATAGCGTTTACGATAGAGGATAAGGGTCGAACTGATGATCAGATTGATGCGGTATCTAGGTGTTGGGCGGCCTTCTCGACGCCTTCCCTTTCCATAGGAATCATATAGGCTACAATTGCAGAATGTTTGAATTTCTAGAACGTAAATCGACCGTTTCACAGGCACATGTTCATAATGCTGGAAGGCATGACTGGAGCATGCAGGGCGACGTCAAATACGCTGAAGAAGGCTACGGGCTCAACGCTACCATTTTCGCTTGTGTCAATAAGAACGCGACGAACGCAGCGAAAGCAAAGATAAGTCTACGCAAGAAAGGTGACGCTGAGAAAATCACAGATCATCCACTTCTGGACCTGCTTAAACAGCCGAACATGGATCAAGGCGGTGTTGAGTTCCGCACCGCTGCATTCGGCTTCTATTGGCTGATTGGCAACGTCTTTACTGAGATGCTGCACATAGGCGGTCAGAGGCTAGAGCTTTGGAACTGGCAGCCGTACAACATGAGCATAGCTCACGACAAGCGTAATCCACGAATGCCAAGTCAATATGCCTTCAACAAGAATCAGCGTGGTGAAGTTACTTGGGATGTCGATATGTTCACAGGTAAGAGCGATATGCTACATTGGCGCACGTTCAACCCTAACCCTCAGAAACCATACTTCGGTCAGTCTCCGCTCAAAGCAGGAGCAAGCGCAGGGGACCAGCTCAATGCAGCTAATAAAAGCCGATATGACCTGCTGAAGAACGACCTTCGACCTAGTGGCATCCTTAGCACTGAACAGCCTGTCACGAGTGCACAGCGTAAAGAATTGAGTGATGACCTACAGAAGAAAAGTGGATTTAAGCAGAAGCTTAGCAACTTCCTCATCCTTGGCGGTGGACTCAAATACCAGCAGCTAGGACTCACGCCTAAAGATGCCGATTGGTTAGGTGGTTCTAAGTATTCAAAGCAGGAAATATGCGAGGTGTTCGGAGTGCCAACTCAACTCATCGGTGTTGAAGGCTCTCAGACGTATGCGAACTACGCAGAAGCGCGGATGGCTCACCAGATCGAGACAGTCAATCCAGTGCTTGATCTATACGCTTCAGAGCTTAACCGCTGGCTTGTTCCAGAGTTTGATGAAAGCCTAGAGCTATTCTATGACCGTGCAGACATGGAAGCATTGCAGCCACAACGCGACCAGATGAACGAACAAAGGCAGAACTCTGGAGCGTACACCATTAATGAAATCAGGGGCTTCTACGGTGACGAACCAAGAGACGAGCCTGACGCTGACATGATTATGACTGACGCTAACAAGATTCCTCTAGGGCTTGATGTCTTCACTCCAGAAGAGAAGGAAATGGAGAACGTAGCGAAGTCACTGATACGCTCTGGAATGCCAAGGGATGAAGCAGAGCAGAAGGCTTTTGATCTGCTGGGGTGTGAGCATGGCGCTCACTAGAGCCCAAAAAACACGACAGGCAGCCATTCAGAACAGAAGACGCCTGCTTATTGAGCGAGCATACGAGCCTAAGCTAAAGCGCGAGATTGAGCGCATGGCAGGACAAGCAGCTGAGGACTATGCTGCTGGTGGACAGGGCAGGATGGAAGCAGGTCTAGAGGTCCATAGGGCTAATCTAAAGGCCATTCTAGGCGAGCTTTATTTTACCAGCATAGAAAGTTCAAGGCGTTATCTTGATGCAACACTACTGAAGCGTGAAGGGAAGGCGTCTATCTTTGACCCTATCCCGGCGACAGAAGACCCCGGAAACGCTACCCGGTTATTGATGCAGAAGTTCACCAAGCTAGCGTTCAAGGAGTCTGTGCTTATCACTGAAACCAGCAAGAATATTTTACTGGTTCTAGTTCGCGATTCAGTCGAAGAAGGATTAGGAGAGGAACAAATAGCCAAGCTCATCGAGCCTCATATCAATGAGGGAACTGTGACAGCAGCAGGACATAAAGCGCCATCGCCTATCTCAAGAGCTAGGACTATAGCCAGAACAGAGACAGGCATGGCGGTGAGTGAATCACAATTTGACCTCATCAGTGATATGGAACTGCCTCCAATGTTAAAAGAATGGAATGCAACACTGGACGGCAGAACAAGGAAAGACCATCGCAACGCTGAGAAACAAGGTTTGAAAAAGCCAGAAGAGACTTTTAGGGTAGGAACATCCAATATGAAATACCCACAGGACAGGGCAGGTTCAAAAGGTCAGATTATTAACTGCCGTTGCGTCTTGACGTGGGAACCAGAGGAAGATTTGGAAGATGACGACTAATGACTAGAATATCAACATGAAAGCCCCAACAGTAGACCTCACCTTTGATATTGGCGCAACTGACTTTGTGCAGTTTCAGATTCAAAGCGAGGGTTCTAACGTAGACATCACAGGCTATGCCATCAAATGCGAAGTTCGCAAAGCGTTTGACACTGCTGTAGTTAAAGAGTTTTCAATCGCCAATGGGAAAATCGCTATCATCTCTGAAGCTGCTGGTAGTTTCCAGCTCGATATGTCAGATGCAGACAGCGCAGATTTTCAGCCAACCATTTACAAGTACGACATCTTCACCACTAACCTAAGCGGCGAGGATGAAATGGTTGTGCGTGGCGATATGAAATTCTGCAATCGCTCAACCGTTGTGGTATGATTCAGCTCAACAAAACATCATCCTCGGCTACTTATGCAGCGTCAGATGACTCTGTCATAGCGTCTGAGCTGAATTCTGTCATTGTTACATTGAACTCTATCAGCTCCGCTATCGTTGCTAAAGCAGCAAATCCCAACTCTGTCACATGGGACTATGCTACAGTGAACGGCATTACATGGGATAGCTTAAACTCAACTACTTGGAATGACCTAGCCGCAACAGCATGAGCACGATCATCACACTATTAGGCACCGGCAACGTAGGTGTAGACCGGGCCAGTATCAACAGCAACTTTGATAACCTCAACACCGATAAAGTTGAAGTAGTCGCTGGCAAGGGTCTATCTGAAGAGGACTACACCACAGTTGAGCAGAGTAAGCTCAGTGGAATAGCAGCAGGCGCACAGGTGAACACAGTCACCTCAGTAGCAGCCAAAACAGGCGCTGTGACGCTGGTTAAGGGCGATGTAGGGCTAGGCTCAGTGGATAACACCAGTGACGCAGATAAACCAGTATCTACAGCTCAACAAACAGCTCTGGACCTCAAAGAGGACAAGGTAGCAGGCAAAGGATTATCAGAAGAGGATTATACAACTGTCGATCAAAGCAAGCTAGCAGGCATTGAGGCAGGCGCAGATGTGAACACGATAAACTCAGCAACAGCTGGAGAACCTACAGGTTCTGATGTTGTGCTGAATGTTGTATCTCTCACGACAGCAGAGCACGCAGCAGGCACGCCTGTAGCTACTACCTTGTACCTCATCACAGACGCATGAAGCTAGGGAGTACCGATATCAATAAACTTTATCTTGGTTCGACTGAGATAAAGAAGGCGTACTTAGGCTCAACTGTTGTTTTTGATAGCGCGTCAGTCTTGTGGACACCTGCTGATGTGACAACTTTCAAGTGGTATGACAGCAACGATGCTGACACCATCGTGCCATATCTAAGCGGCTCAGATGTCAGCAGATGGGATGACAAGAGTGGGAACGGTGATAATGCACTGCAAGGTACAGCATCTCGCCAGCCATCGTACAGCGCGACAGGACTAAATGGCTTGCCTTCAGTGTTTGTTGATGGCACTGAAACCATGGTGATCGGTGGGCTTGATGTTGGGGACAATTATTGCGTCTTTATGATTGGTGAGTTCTCAGAATATCAATCGTATATCAGATGGCAGGAAGTTGGGTTCTTGAGGATGGATGATACTGGCAACTGTCGATCATCTGGAAACACGAATCTAGCCACCGGACTTGTTGATAGTTCTGGCACTCACGTTTCATCTATGGACCTTAAATTTGATGGCACTGTAAATGGCGCGGCTAGCTTCCTTGATGGCACTGCTGTTGCAACTCAAACTTGGTCAGACGCTTCGTCTACTGCTTACGGCGGAACGCCCGGATATATCGGGTCAAGGAAGGCAGTGGATAGTTTCTCAACTGGTCACTATCAAGAAATTGTGATCGTGAAGAACTGCACAACAGACACACGGCAAAAGATGGAGGGCTATCTAGCTTGGAAGTGGGGCACTGAATCAAGTTTGCCTATCGGCCACCCCTACAAAGACGCAGCACCGACAGTATGAGAGCCATATACAACACAGAATCAGAAGCCAAAGCAGCAGACGCTCTGGCACTTGCAGCGGATAAGGCTAGGCGCTTGGATGCTGGGATTATGTCAACGGGTGACGCTTACGACCTCACCACCGTGACCTTCTCAGAAGTTAGCGAAAGGCTAGACGGCAAGTTTGATGTTGAGATGTGTGAACACTACGACTACGGCAACGCTCCGACAGAAGAATATAACTCATCGAACTATGCAAGTGAACCGGAGTAGGTAGAATATGGGCATGGATGACTATAAAGGTTTAGTAACCGGGCTCAATTCACCTGCAAGACAGGGCTTTGAGGTGACGCCACATGATAGCAATGAGTTAGCGCATTACTCTCGCGCCATCTTTGTTGGTGTTGGTGGAGTGATAAAGGTAACAACAAGCGGAGGCGACACTATTAGCCTAATCGCTCCAGCAGGTGCCATTTTGCCTATTGTTGCCAAGCTCATACACTCAACAGGAACAACTGCCACTGGTATAGTGGTGTTCTGGTGAATATCTCACCAACTAACATTGGCACAGGGAATGTGCTTGTTCTGGTGCCTCCTTGTCTTCTACTCGAAAACACTTTCTCTATTCTTCTTGAATCCGGTGGATATATAACTTTCGAAGATGAGCAGTAAGAAAATCTCAGAGATAACTTTATCCAATGTCGAAGACGGTGACTTAATCGTAATCTCTCGCAGTGGTCAAAACTTCGCTATAGACTTAGCTGAGTTTGCTAAGCGCACAGAAGACGAGTGGGCTAACAGTAACGGCGTCATCTCTCCTGCTCCGGGGTTCGGTGAAAACGGTGTAAGTATGGCTACTGCTGCTACCTTGTTTGAGAAGAGCGGCGGAGACTTTGCCTCCGCAGGTAGCAACATCCAGTACACCTCTGGCAACTGGAACAATATGGTTGCTGAGCTTCTTGTGGACAGCTCGGACATCACGGGTTCTATCGACTTCACGCCAGCAATCGGAACTATCGCTGATGTGCTAGACGGAACTTATAGCACGGCGCTAAGGGGAGGGACAGCCGATCATCATTTTGAGATGGAATTCCCAGCTCCGAAGGACTTAACGAAAGTCGAATACAGTCTGCCGGGTAGCTACGCTTCTTACACAGGCCAAGTCTACGTTGAGTATTACAACGGGTCGACATGGGAAGAGGCTCATCACAACGCTAGCTATGACTTTATTAACTTCACGTCTCCAGACAGTAAGGTTATGTACGTTGCCTCCTTCTCTTCTTTCGGTTCTCATGCCCGTTGGAGAGTCAGATGGACCGGAAACTTGAACGGCTCTGGTATCTGGCAGATCAAAGCCCACGAGGCAGCCCCAGCGACAAGTGATAACACAGTAGAGGCTGACATGGGGCTCACTGAGGCCATAAACATATCACCAGCCTCTATCATCGTGAAAAATGCTGCTGGGTCTGCCCTAGCTGATTCAGATGTAAATATCTCGTATGACCTAGATGGCGGAGGTTTCACTGCCCTTGAATCGCTTGATGTCTTTAAGGCGAGAAGTGAATTCATCTCTGTCAACTCTTTATCTTTGAAGTTGCAGCCAGTAGGTTTAGCCGCCTTTGATCTGGTCGACATCTCAAGCCCAAGTACAGAGGTTCTAACTTTGAAAGACGGCCTACAGTACAAGAAAGACGGGGTTCTTAAGCTCACTTTAGATGACGGCATAACCTTTGCGGATGGGACCAAGCAGACGACTGCTTATATTCCTTGAGTATTAACAGAAATCAACTAAGCCTTGATCGTGGCGAGGAACGCGCTGCAGATGGCACGAACTTTGACGTTACTGCATGGCGCTCAAACGTAGACGCAACGCTAGGGCGCTTGGTTACAAGTGATAACTATCTAAGTGACATTCTGAAAGAAATGAAGAAAATGAATGAACAACTGAGTTTTATTACAGGTGAAGAGTTATGAGCGATGAAATAGTTGACGGCACAGGTGGAGGCTACCGTGCAAGAGTCACAGCAAACAATAGGCTCTCAACTTCTGGCATCTTCCTCAATCTAACTGAGGCAGCCACAGAGACGGGCGACACCTACAACATTAACTCAAACGAAACCATCATCACAGGCGGTGAATCTGCCCTGTTTTATATCAAGAATCAAGAGAACACGAACCTAATCATTAGCTCTATCGTGGTCAATATCATGGACTACACTGGCACAGCTGGACAGCCTATCTTGAAGATATATCGCAATCCAACAAGCGGCACACTAATATCTACAGCAACAGCAGCTAATCAGCAGAACAGGAACTATGGCAGCAATCAGTCATTGACCGCTGACTGCTATCAAGGTATTGATGGCTCAACCATATCTGGTGAGGATAATATGATTCCTGTCTATCTGCCCAGCACTGCTGCTGTGACGCTTGTAGACTTCTCTACTATCGTTGTGCTTCCCAAAGGCGCTGCTCTCGGCATATCATACACGCCTCCTGCTGGGATAACGAACACTAAAATCATCGTTGCAGTCAACGCTACATTAAACGGTACACAGCTATGAGAATTCAAGACGACACAGGATCGGGTCGCGGTCTAAAAGTAAATGGCAGAAATGAAGCTGCTGTTTTCGCTATATCTGAGACTGAGGCGCAATCGGCAGTTGAGACTGGAGACGCTTACAACATCAACACTGGTGACATCACTGTGTCCGGTGACTCAACACTGATTTACTTTAAGAACAACGAAGCTCAACCTTGTATCATCGAGGCCATTGCAATCGGTGTCAAAGGCTCAACCGTGGCTGATATGGTGACAGCTACCATCATAGCTAACCCAACAGGCGGCGACCTTATCACAGACGCTACTCCTGTAGATATGAACGTAAACCGGAACTTCGGCAGCTCTAAAGTTCTCGATGATACCACACTAGCCTATAAAGGCAAAGTCTCTGGAACTGTCACAGGCGGCTCAGATGCGGTTCAATTCTATATGTCGAACAACTCAAGGCTGTTCGCTGCTATCAACATCGAGCTAGAAAAGGGCTCAAGCATGGCCATTAAGATTGAAGGCACCACTGTTGGCGGCTCTGCTTACGCTGCACTAGTCATGCACGTCAAAGATAGTGAGCGTTGATTTTCATCTAAAAGACGGTGAAAACGGGCGCACCGCGAAAGTAAACGAAGAGGGGGCTCTAGGTGTTGTTATCCACACTCATCCCCCTAAAACTGATGAATCACCTATGCCTTTTCGTGAGTTCTTCGAGAACAACGGAAGCTCTGATATGCGCGTTGATGGCTCTGTCAACGAAGTGGAGTTCATTGTAAGGGCTAACCAGAACGCAGACACTTACATCAAGTCGTGCTCTGTCGTGATTGCTGATGCAGGTGCAAGTCTAAACAACTTCGGAAACATCGGCGCTCTGACCAATGGGATGAAGCTGGACTGGGTGACTCAAGACATTGGCGCGACTATCATCCATGATAATCTCGTCTCCAACTTCGAGTTTATACGTCTATCGGGTGGCGCTCCTGCTTTTGGTAGTGGCAACAGTTCGTTTAAAGCTAATAACGTGGTCGGAACATCTGAGGCTTTTCTGCCTGTACTAGACTTCACTAATATATTCGGCATCCAGTGGGGCTTAAAGCTCCGCAAAGGCTCAACGGACTGCCTGCGCTTCACCGTTCGCGATGACGTTCAAGGCGTCGATCAGTTTGATGCAATCGCTTATGGAATTACGGTTTGACATGTTCCTTATGGTTAGGAAAATATAAATCATGGAAATAAAGCACGCACTCATCCCTTTTGAAATCAAGGCAGAAGACCAGACTTCAGACCGTGGATTGTTTGAAGGCTATGGCTCTGTCTTTGGGAACGTCGACTTCGGTGGTGACATTGTAAGAGCTGGGGCGTTCTCTAAGTCATTGCAAGAGTGGCAAAGCAAAGGACAAATGCCTCAGTTGTTATACTATCACGACTCCAGCAATATCATTGGCGACTGGCTAGAGATGTCAGAAGATGCCAAAGGGCTGAAGGTTAAAGGCAAGCTCTGGATCAATGGCGAGTCTAAGCTAGAGGACGCCGTAAGGGCTCATAATGTTATGCGTGGCACTGGCCCCAAAGGTCTGAGCATAGGCTACTCTGTCAAAGAGTTCGAGATGATTGAATTCAATGGCGGCATGATCCGTGAACTCATCGAGGTTGAATTGTTCGAGGTATCCGTGGCACCATTCGCCATGAATCCGAAAGCAGACGTAACAGCAGTAAAGAAAAATGATTTGTTAAGTAAAAGAGAAGTTGAGAAAAAGCTGCGGGATGCTGGTTTCTCTCGTGAGTCCTCAAAGGCCATTCTGGCTGGTGGTTATGATGCACTTGTGCGAGATGCCAAGGCAGCAGAGCTAGACGCTGAGCGAGATGCTCAGAATGATGATTCAGACTTTGAAACCGCAGTAAGTAATCTCACCTCCATTTTTAAAGGATAAATCCAATGGAATCTAAGCAGTTAGAAGAACTCGGCCAAGCGTGGAGCGAGTATAAAAAAACCAACGATGAGCGCCTAGACAACCTTGAAAAAGGTCGCGGTGTCGCTGAATTGGAAGAGAAGCAAGCCAAGATGGATTCTGCCATTAACGGTATGCAAGAAGAAAAAGAGGCTCTCAAAAAAGAGCTAGACGAAACTAAAGCCGCAGTCGTTCGCATGAGTGGCGCAGCTGAAGAAGAGAAAGAAGCAAAGAGCAACGAGCACTTCATGTCTGGCATTAAGAAATGGGCCAAGGCTGGAATGCCTGACAGTGTTGCCAACTTGCAGTTGAATGACAAAGAGCTCAAGGCTATGCAGTCCAACATCGACACAGAGGGCGGTTATACCGTTCCCACTTTCATGGGTCAAACAGAGGGTCGCGTTTTCGATACTTCGCCTGTTCGTAGCTTCGCCTCTGTTCAAACTATCGGCACTAACCGTTACGAATTCATCTACGACGATGATGAAATGGGTTCTGGTTGGGTTGGTGAGGTCCAAGCTCGTCCTGAGACTTCTACTCCTCAGCTCGGAAAAGGAATCATCGAAGTTAAAGAGCAGTATGCAAACGCCTATATCTCTCAGAACTTGCTTGAAGACTCTGATTTTAACCTTGAGCAGTGGCTCAACAGCAAGGCCGCCGATAAGTTTGGTCGCGCGGAATCAACTGCTTTCGTCTCTGGTAGCGACCCAGCTCAACCACAGGGCTTGATGACTGGCGCTGAAGCTGCAACTGCTGACGTATATGAGCGCGGTGCCATCGGTACTGTAACCACTGCCGGAGCCACAGCAATCACTTCAGACGAAATTATTGACCTGCGCTCAAAGTTGCAGCCAGAATATCGCGGTGCTGCTGTGATCTGGTACAATCGCAACACTGAAGCCTATATCCGCAAACTGAAAGACGGCCAAGGAAACTATCTCTGGCAGCCTAGCTTTCAAGCTGGTGAAGCTGACATGTTGATCGGTCAGCGTACTGCTATCTTTGAAGACATGCCCGACATCGCCACTGGTGCCAAAGCTGTTGGTATCGGTGACTTGCGCTCAACTTATCAGATCATTGATCGCGTAGGCATGAGCGTTCTGAAGGATCCGTATACCGTAAGCACAAGCGGTAATATCCGTTTCTATTTTAGAAAAAGGTGCGGAGCCGGCATAAAGAACTGGGCCAGTATGAAATACCTTAAACAAGCCTAATAGGAGAATAAAATGAATCAAGACTTATATAACAATCTCGGCGCTGTAGTAAGCGTTGAGCCTCAAACTGTAGCCGGTGATGTAACTGGTGTTGGTGTTGACCTGTTGGAGTACGGCAACGCTTTGTTCGTTGCTTCTGCTGACGCTTCAACCGTATCTACCTTCAAACTTCAAGAGGGTGATACTCTCGGCGGTTCTTACTCTGATGTAGCTGCTTCTGACGTTATCGGCGCACAGGACACATCATTGGTTCAAAGTGGTACTGCCAAAATCGGTTACATCGGGACGAAGCGTTTTGTACGCGCCTTCATCACCCACGGAACTGGTGGAGAGCAAAGCGTAACAGCACTACTCGGCCTTCCTCGCGTGGCTCCTGTTGCCTAGTTTACCCATCGCCAGTAAGACTGTCCGGGCATACCCGGATGGCCTTACTTGTGTTGACCTCAAAGAAGGAAGGGCGGTCGAGTGCTGCCCTTCTTTTTATGACTTTTTAAAGCAACGTGGACTCATTGAGACGAAACCACTTGCCCCAGTCGAAGAAATAAAAGCCCCAAAGACAAGGAAAAAACGTGCGGTCAAAGGTAACAGTAAAGCCGACGATTGAACCTGTCTCTTTGGCAGAAGTAAAGGCGTCCCTGCGTATCACGAATACTGCAGAGGACGCTTTACTTAATCAATATATCGAGGACGCTCGTATTTTCGCAGAGAAATACACAAGCAGGCGACTCAACACACAAACAGTTTTAGCATACTACGATAACCTCTCAAACAACGGTATGGCTGATGCTTGGTGGTCTGGAACCATCACAGGGCCATTAACTATTCTTAATCGAGTTGAAGAGGCTGTTCTAGAGTTTGCTCCAGTGCAAAGTATTTCTGAGGTGAAGGTTTATGACTTCAGTAATAATGAGACTGTGATTGCCTCAAGCTCATACTACCTAGACAACTTCGATGAAGATATGCGTGGCAAGATGGTAGTGAATGAGAATAATTCTATTCCACTAGGCACCGGAACGCGCACACAAAACGGTGTTTCTATCGAGTACATTGCAGGCTATGGCGATAACGCCTCAGACGTTCCTAGTGCTCTGAGAAGGGCTATTATTTTGATCGTGGGGCATATGTATGCTAACCGTGGTGACTGTGACGAGCAATGCGCGAAAGAGTGCGGCGCTATGCCAATGCTTGAGCAGTACAGGATAATGAATGCCTAAGCTCTGTTCAAAGATGCTGAAGGAGCCAGTAGAGCTTCAGAGTTTAACCGTTGCGGTCGATGGTTACGGCGGTCAAGATAAAACATGGACTTCTGAGGGCACTCTGTGGTGCATGATGAAGCAGACCAGCGGCAGTGAAAGCACAGAAGCTGGACGGCTTGAAGCCAAGACAACGGTTAAATTTACTACTCACTACAGGTCAGACATCGACGCCACAAACAGACTCATCTACAACGGTGTGAACTACAATATTCAGAGCGTTGAGAATCTGGATTTCGGGGATGTCTGGATGGTTATCGTTGCTGAGTCTGGGGTGCCTAGTTAGTGGGAGGGGTTCACTTCTCCATTGATGGCATAGACCAAGTACAGAGCACCTTCAATGGCCTCACGATGGACATTGCTCTGAGTGTAAAGAAGCAGATCAATCTTGGGGCTTTGCGGATTCAGAAGGATGCTGTTAAGAGCGTCAAAGCAGTATCTCCGGGCGAGTCGTATACTAGGAAGGGTAAACCAATGGTTCGCTCCGTTCCCGGCTCAGCTCCAAATATTATGGATGGTAATCTATGGAAAAATATCGTTGTGACTACTGGAACGGGAATTATATCCAAGCAATATTTTGCCTTGGTTCGCTCGCGTATGAAGTATTCCAGCTGGCTTGAGAATGGCACTATGAAGATGAAAGCTAGGCCATTTATGAAGCCTGCTTTCAACAAGCACAAAGCTAAGATTATGAAGCGGATAGTTCAAGCTGTAAATGGCACACTACCCAAGACTAAGAAGCGCAAGAAATGAACTCAACTGAAACAATCGCAGCTATTCAAGCCCGTCTTGTCGGTGATTCAGCACTAACGGCTCTAGTGCCTGCTGTTCGTATTGGAAACTTCCTTCCTCAAAAATCAGCTTATCCACATATCTTCTGGCAGATAGACGATGAGACTATGGCTATCAAGCTAGATGCAGATGTAAATGTGACTTTGCAGCTCGATGTTTGGTCAGATAAATCCAGCATGAAGGAAATTTTACAGGTGCGCGATGCACTCTACAATGCTTTACATGATAAGACGCTCACAATCACAGGTGGAGATAACTACGGGATTTTCTACCAACGGTTTGATTCAGACCTTGAGCCAGATGGCGCAACATATCGAGGTACAGCCACTTTTAACCTACTCATCGGAGATGCTTAAGAATGGCTAAGTTCCTTGCCAATGCAATGACCCTCAATCTGGACTACACCGGAACAGGGGTTTACACTAAGATTGGTCACGCCTCAGAGCATACACAGACCAAGAATTCAGAGCCCGCTGATACCACCGACAAAGATTCAAGTGGATGGCAAGGGCTCGAAGGTTTTGGGGTAGAATCTGTAAACATCTCCATGAGTGGATTTGTTTCAGATGATGCTCAGTTTATTTTGCTTGAAACAGCGGTTAAAGATAACACGATCCATAACTATGAACTTATCTACGCTGATGGGCAAATAACACGGGGGTTCTTCCATGCTTCAAATCTGGAGTATGGAGCCCCTGCAAATTCAGCTCAGACGTTCTCAGTGACACTCAGCAGCAAAGAGGCCATCATTATGGGAGCCCTTACTGACTTCCTGTTGGACGAGTCTGAAGCTAACATAACAGACGAAAATAACCAATATATACAAGGTCAATAATGCCTAAGCTCAGTTCATATACTCAAAAGGTCACGCCAGCAGGCGGTGATCTTATCCCTATCTCAGACAGTGCCGCGTCTAACGACACAAAGAATCTGACCGTTGATAATCTAGCCACTAAGGTGAATGCTAGCGCTGCTCACACAGGGGCGTCTACTTTCAATGATGACTTGATTGTAGATACAGATAAGTTTGTTGTGGATCAGTCTACGGGGAATGTTGGTGTTGGTACTGCTTCTGGAACTGGAAGGCTTACGGTAAATGAGCAAAATACTTCTGGAGTGAATCAAGAAGTTCTAAGATTGTCCACTCAAAGCGGAGGCGTATGTAAACTTGAGGCTTCTGACTTGTCATTGGCGGCCCCAACATGGAGGGTCAATACAGGACCGTCTGAAGACTTTGCCGTAGCCATAAATGGTTCAGAAGCCATGCGCATAGACTCAGCCGGTCTGGTCGGAATCGGGACTTCTGCGCCAGAGGAACTACTGCATGTGCATGACTCAAGTGGTGCAGACTCGTCTATCAGAGTCACGAACAACACAACAGGAGTAGGAGCGTCAAACGGCTTTGAGCTTCTAATGGGGACATCTCAAGTCGAGATAGTTAACCGTGAGAATGGGCATATGGCTTTTAAGACAAATAACGTTGAAGCCGCTAGGCTCGACTCGTCTCAGAATCTTCTTGTTGGTAAGACTTCTCCAAACGTGGCAACGGTAGGCATAGAGAATCACAATAATGGCCATCTAAGTGTGACCAGAGACGGAAATACTGTTGGTCAATTCAACAGACTTACTGACGATGGTGATATTGTGCTGTTTAAGCAGGACAGTGTTGAAGTCGGCAGCATAGCAACATCCGGCACAAAGTTTATTGTTGAGTCTGCCTCTGGAGCTCTAGCACTCAACGCCAATGGAGCCGAAAGGGTCCAGATTGAATCAACAGGAATCACCCGTCCCGGAACTGATAACACTCAGTCATTGGGCAAGGCATCTTTCCGTTGGTCTGAAGTTTTCGCTGGAAATGGCACAATCAATACCTCAGATGAGCGCGAGAAGACAGAGGAGGAAATCACCACTGCTATTCTCGATGCTGTTGATTCTATCAGTATCAAAGGCTTCAAGTGGAATGATGCTATTGATTTGAAAGGTGATGGCGCAAGAATCCACTTCGGTGTTTTCGCTCAAGAAGTCAAGGCAGCTTTTGAAGCTCAAGGTTTGGTTGCTGAAGATTATAGTCTGCTGTGCTTCAACGAATGGGAAGACGAGTTTAAGACTGTCACTGTAGAGCCTGCTGTGTATGAGACTAATATCATCACTCCAGCAGTTGAAGGTGTTGAAGCTGTAGCTGAGGAGCTAAACGAAGACGGAGAGGTGATTGTTAAAGCTGTCGAAGCAGTTGAAGCGGTAGAGGAAGTCACAGAGCAAGTCTTGGTCACTCCCGCCGTAACTGAAGAACAGCTAGTCACCCCAGCAGGGAACCGCTACGGGGTTCGATACGATGAATTAATGGCCTTGAAGGTCGCATGTTTGGAACGTAAAATTGAGGCTTTAGGTTAAAAAAATGGCTAAGTACAACGCAAATATAGTTCAAATCGCTGTAGAGACCACTCCCGGCAGTGGAACCTACACGACTCTTCTCCATACGTCTGAGCATACTCTGACGATTAACAATGAAGAGGTGGACGTAACTGACAAGAACAGCTCTGGATGGAAGGACATTCTTGACGGTGGCGGGGTTCGCTCTGTTGTAATGTCTGTCTCTGGTTTCGTTTCTGACGATGCAGGTTATGCACTGGTTCAAGCTGCTGTTCTTTCTAATAGCATCTTGAAATATCAGCTCACCTACGCTAACGGTTCAACCGTGACTGGGAACTTCCATGTTCCTAGTAACGAAATCGCCGCACCTGCTAACGTGGCGCAGACTTTCTCAATGACTTTCAATTCCTCTGGCGTTATCACTTTCGCCTAATCTTTAATCACTGGAGCAACTTATGAGCAATAAATGGCGCGGAACTTTTGACATCGAGATTGGGGAGGAGACTTATACGCTTCGCCCCAGTTTCGATGCCATGGTTGAATTTGAGGATAAGACTGGCGTATGTGCTAATGTGGCATACAAGCAGATTGAAGAGAATGCTCTATCGTTCAAGGTCGTGGTAGGCGCTATCTGGGCAGGCATGATGGGGCAGCACTTGGCCAAGGGTGGGGATAAGCCTAGCTACCGGGTGATAGGTCAGAAGATTCGGAACGCAGGTATGATAAGGGCAGCAGAACACGCTTCGAAGTTCCTTATGTATGCTCTTATTCCAGAAGAAACAATCAGAGAAATTGAAGAAGCTGAGGACTCTGAAAAAAAGTAGAGGAAGGCGGAGATGTCATCATCGAATGGTGGCGCTTCGTCGGGTATCTCATTAAAGAGTGTGGGCTCTCTCCAGATGATGCTTGGGCCTGCACTCTTAGAGATTATATGACCATCTCCACTTACGGAGACAAGAAGCCTATTCGGCCTAGCTCTAGCCAAGAGAACCAAGACGAGATAATAGAACACTTCCAGCTGATGCAGCTTAACGGATGATTCTCGCTTTAATTAAATTCCTAAAGGATATTTGTAAGTAATGGCTAGCCCCAATCTTGATGAGCTTGTTGTAAAGATTGGCGCAGACTTCCATGAGCTAAAGTCTGAACTAGATAAGGCTAACAAAAGGATTGAAGACTTCGGGAAAGAGTCTAAGGATTCTGGAAAGAAAATAGAGAAGCTGGGCGACTCGGCTGAGAAAGCTGGAAAGAAGACAGACAAAGCCAGCAAGTCTATGCTAAAGAGCATAAAGAAACTTCGTGCCACCTTGGGAGCCTTGAAGTTTGCAGCCATTGGAGCAGGCGGTGCAATAGCCGCAATCACAGCCAAGACTATTCACAGCTCTAAAGAGACAGAGCTATGGGCTAGGAGACTAGGGACATCTACATCCGCGATGTCACAAATGGCAGCCATAGGAAAGCGTTTTGGCGCTGAGCTTGATGAGGTTGGCGATGCTATGAAAGACCTTAATGAGCGCATTGGTGACGCCGCTTCGGGCAACAAAATGTACGAAGAAGGCTTAAGGTCTATCGGCCTTTCTTCGCGCGAACTTATAGGCATCCCCGTAGAGGAGCAGTTCATAAAGGTAGCTAATGCTGTTGGGAAGCTGACAACTGCTGAAAAACAAAACTTTGCTTCTGCTGAGCTTATGAGCGAGGCTGGTTTTAGAATGATTCCAGTATTCCAGCAGGGCGAGAAAGCCATTAGGAATATGCGTAGTGAGGTTGTTGCTACTGGTGAAGCAATGAGCAGTCTCGAAGCTCAAAAGTTAGAGAAAGCAAATAAGGCTATCCTTGATATGACAACATCATTTTCTGCATTCTCTAAAAATATAACTGTGACAGTGCTGCCTCTCATCACTGGGCTCACTGATGCTATCGTTGAGCTTCAAGAGAAAGCAGCAGGTGAGTTTTTTGCCAAGAGCGAAAGTGGTTTAAAGAAACAGCATAAGCTGCTGAACGATCAAGTTAAGACTGCTGAAGAGCTAGTTGAAAAGCTCAAAGGTGACGGTGCCGCTCCAGTAAGATTGCATCGAGCAGAGACAGCCCTAAATCTACTTTATCAGAGAAGGGTTAAACTTGTTGATAAAATAAACGATGCAGAAGAGGCGAGGGGCTCCAAGACGCTGACGCTAAGCAACGGATTATTGACCAAGAATAAGGAGCAGCTAAAACTAGATAAGCAAATTGCGAAAGCCAAAGCAGCAGCTGTAGAGCAGCAGATAAAAGACATGACTGAATTGGCCGGTAGAATTGCCGATAAAGACGCGGCAGAACTAACGGCAGTATGGGAGAAGGATGCAGCACTAGAGGAGGCCGCAAAAAAAGAAGCTGATAGAAAAGAGAAAACGCAGAACGATGCAACTATGGCGGCATTCATGAAAGAGCTAGAGGCTCAAAATGAGCATATCGCTAACAGCATGGCGATTGACCTAGAGAATAAGCATAACCAGATTCAACGTGAGATTGACCATCAAGCCACTATGTCTGATATAAAAAAAGAAGCTATGGATAGGGAGCTAAGCGAGGAAGAGAAGCAGGCTAAAGCTATCAAAGACCTATGGGAATCTGGAGCAGAAGGAAAGCTAAAAGTCAGCAAGAAGCTATTTGGACAAATGGCCTCTCTTATGAATTCAGAAAACAAGAAAGCCTTTGAAGTTGGCAAGGCCGCAGCTATAGCAAATGCAACCATCTCAACTTATGAAGCGGCCAACACTAACTACAAAATGGGAGCAGCTATCGGTGGACCTCCTGTTGGCGCGGCGTTCGCTGCCGTGGCTGTTGCTGCTGGTTTGTCTAATGTCCAGAAGATCGCTTCAACATCGTTCGGAAGTAGAGGCGGCAGTGGCGGAAGTGCTGGAGGTGCTGTTGCAGGTGGCGCAGAAGGCGGCGAAGCACAGCAACAAACACAGACAACAAACTTTGACATCTCCCTACAAGGTGAATCATTCTCTGGCGAGCAAGTCCGGAGCTTGATCGGTCAAATAAATGAAGGAACTGAGGACGGTGTGACCTTGAATGCGATAGTAGCTAGATGACGATACTGCCCAAATTCCTATGGGACTCTGCAATTCGTGGAATCACGCCAACCTTTAGCGGAACAACCGTAAGCGGTGCAGGACCAGCTAACGCGACAGACTGGAGAGATTTTAGTTTCTTTACGGCCAACACTGGGAATCTAGACTATGTGATGACCGCAGACACTGCTATTGATGCTGTGTCGGCTTACGTTGCCAGCACTGGGACGGGTTCTATCGTGCTCCAGTATGAAAGCTCACCATCCACTTTCACCACACTTGCTACCTTATCCTCTCCTGCTGGGAAGCTGAGCCTTACGGAATTCACTGAGGTGACTGTGCTCACTGGTAGAAAAATCCGTTTCGTTATCACAGCAGGCACGACTCTCAATATCCGTCAGCTTGTGGTCGGTCCTATCTTTGAAGCTGAAACAGGTCAGTATCAAGGCATGACAGACCCCGTGCTTCAAGGCGGCTTGAAATACTCAAACACTATCGCTATGAATGGCTCGATCATCCAGCGCAGCATTAAGCGCACTGAGCGCACAGGGACGCTTGATCTAACCTATCTGTCCCCAGCTTTCGTTCGTGGTGACTGGCAGGACTTCGCCACCCACTCGGCTAAGTTGCCTTTTATCTATGCTTGGAACTACAGCGAACACCCCACATCTATAGCCTTCAGTGTTGCCGATATTAGCCCGGCAAAGGTAACAGGACCGGGTGACTTGATGAGCGTGAGTTGGAAGCTGCGCCATCTTGTAGCTGACGAGTTCACTATATGAGCTACGATATACAGAAAGAGGGTATGGGCAGTGCTCCTGTCTATTATGTTGAGATTGATCTAGGCTACTGCTCAAATGACTATGGCGTTGCTCCCTGTACTGCAACAGGCGCGGCAGGGGCTGAGTGCTTTAACTGCTTTAACACTTGCCAAGATGTTGATAATTTTGCAAGCACAACTAAAACCTATCGCTTTAGTTCTGTTCGTTTAGACGGGCTTCAAACAGCAGGAGACGCGCCAACATTCCCAACGGTTCTAACCGTAGGCACTGCACCAACACAGCTAACGCCCGGCAAAGGTTTAGGCGTTCGTTCAACGTGCTCTATAAGCCTCTCAGATCATCCATGGACGGACGAGGGGATTGATCCCTACGTTGACACTCGGTCCTATAACCCGGACGAACAAGGCACGTTCTGGGGTAAGCTACTAGCTCGAAATCCGTTTTATGAGGGTAAAGAAATCCGTGTTTTCACTGGCTACCTAACTGACGAAGGTACATATGACGCTTCCAACTTTATATCTAGGACTTACTTTATCGATACGATCAAAGGGCCAGATAAAAGCGGAAAGGTCAGCATAACCGGCAAGGATATTCTGCGCTTTGCTGATCGCACAAAAGCGCAGTTGCCTAATCAGAGTGGCGCGGTTCTGGATGTTGAGATTGATGATTCTCAGATATCTTTTGACATAACAGATACAGATGACGATGTAAAAGATTCACACGATGCAGGCCAGAGCTACATTCGCATTGATGATGAAACAATGTTGATTGAGAGCATAACGGGTTCTAATCCGAATTACAATTTAACTGTAGTTAGAGGCGTTAAGCCTAGTGTCTATCAAGGGACAGTTGAGAAGGTGAGTCATGGCGAGGGTGCCACTGTGCAGGACTGCCATTTATTCAATGCAGAGCGCCTTGATGATGTGGCAAAGTATATGCTTGAAACGGTGGTAGGCTTAGATTCTAGCTTTCTTGATATAGCAGGTTGGAAGGATACCGTAGACTTTGGGCTTCGTGGTTATCTTGTCACGACTCTACTAACTGAGCCTATCGGAATCAAAGAGTTGCTAGATGAGCTCTCAGACCTTACTGTTTTTTGGTTCTGGGATGAGCGCGACCAGCTTGTGAAAATGGGCTCACTTCTTAATAAGTTTGAAGAATTGACGCCATTTAATGACAATGAAAACATTGTCGCTGATTCTGTTGCTGTTGCTCGTGATGATAAAGCGCGTGTTTCTCAGACGTGGTTCGCGTTCGGACATCGCTTGCCAACTCTCCCACTTGATGAGAAAAAGAACTTTACCACTGTAAAGGTGGCGGCTAATCTTGAGCTTGAAGGTCCAGACGCTTACGATCAGAAAAAGGTCAGGATGATTTTTAGTAGGTGGCTACCAACTGGACTGGCTTCTGTTTCTCTTGAGATTGCCACAAGGCTTCTCAATTACTACAAAAACACCAAGACTGTCATCACTATGACCATGGCAGCAAAAGACGATGACACATGGACAGGTGACATCATAAAAGCGCAGACAAGACAGGTGCAGAGTCCAGACGGCTCAAGCCCTGCTAGAGAGTATCGAGTAATCCAAGTCAGTGAAAAGCTCATGCCCGGGAATGCTCTGTATCAGTACGCTTTGCAAAGCACAGACTTATCCAGTAGAGTGGGACTAATAACTCCAGATAAAAATCCGGAATCGCCCCTTGATGATTTTCCGGTCTATACATTAGCCTCAGACTCACTAAAATCACAATACGCTTTTATCTCACCAGATAGCGGCACCTTTGCAGATGGCACTGAGAGTTACAAGATTCAATGATAGACTACAAGAGAGCCTTTGATGCTGCTTATCCAGTCATTGAAGCGGCTAGAAAGCTGAAGGAGCACTATAAGACGCATATAGCTCCAGATGTTGCTGGCGATCTTATCACTGCTCTAAATAAATGTGATACTACTTATGGAGTTAAATTAGAAGACTGATGACATACGTTGTAATCACTGATCCAGAAATAACAGCAGAGGCACCTATCACACAGGGGCTCATGTTTAAGTTGAGGGATAATCCTTTGGCTCTTTTTGGTGCTCAATACACTGTTCTTACAGGATCTGGAAATTATGCTGTTCCTGCTGACGTCACGAAGCTGAAGGTTATAGCTGTTTCGGGTGGCGGTGGCGGTGGTGGAGGAAAGGCTACTGTAGGGGCGGACGGATTAGGAGGCGGTGGCGGTGGTGGAGTTTTTGTTGAAGAAATAATATCAGTGACTCCACTAGCAAGTCTTTCTTATTCGTGCGGATCAGGTGGCTCTGGTGGATCTGGGGGGACTGGTGGCTCTCCGGGCAATAATGGCAGTGATGGAGGAAGCACTAGTTTTGATTCAATATCTGTTAGTGGCGGCAAGGGTGGAGCTGGAGGCGGCAATACTAAAGATAATTCCGGGAATCTAGACAGGATCTTATTTTCTGGAGTTGGCGGCGGACCTTCCACAGATGGCGGTGGCTTTGCTCCAGTATCGGGCACTCCGGGCGCTTCGTCGGATGGTGGCGGTGGTGGACCAATGGTTGCGTCATTCTGGATTGATGGAATTGATACATATTTAGGCGCTGGTGGAAGCGGAGCAAGCGCACCCGGACAAGGCGGAGATGCTACATTAAACGGCGCAGGCGGCGGCGGTGGAGCAAATACCAACACATTTGACAACACCACTGGAGGAAGTGGCACCGCTGGAATCATCTTCGTGCTACCTATCGGATGATCTCTGAGCTTCTAGGTTTAGCAGGGTCTGGCATTGCTGGCTCTGTGTTTGGTATCTTCTCAGACTGGATGCAGTCACGAAGCGATAACGCACGACTGGACCTAGAACTTAAAGCAAAAATTCAAGCACAGGAACAAGGGCAGATTTTAGATCATGTTAGCGAAATCACTTCTCGTCCTGCTTTCGCTTTCGCTTTCTGTTTGCTTGTGGCTACATACTGCATCTGTGCAATCATCTGCTTCGTTGACCCCAGCATTGAACTCGCAACATTCGACCAAAACGAAACGCCCAAGACTTTGCAGCTTTTGTGGGGATTCTTTACAATCGACAGAGAGCAAACAAAAATCTACACTATCACCACCGGGGGAGTTGGGTACGCCCTTCTCCACCCTCTTGCATTTCAAATCGGAACCGTCATCACAGGACTCAACGCAAGCAAGCGCGGATAATGTTCAACTTCTTAAAAAAAGAAAATATCAACGTCTGTATTATCGACGACAGTTCACAGATCATTAACCTTGGGCGCAAGTGGATAGCAAAGATCTGTCCACATGCCAACATCCTCAGTTTCTTGTTTCCCAAGCATTGCCTGCGTTATTTCGAGCATGGCAGACCCTTGCCGGATGTTGTGATTTGTGACGTTTACATGCCAGACATCGACGGCACGCAGGTGTATGACTTTTTTAAGTCAGTTGGATTTGCTGGCCGTTTTTACTTTTTGACAAGCCTCAGTTCTGGAGCTTCAGAGCTTTTAGCTCAATGCCCGAACGCGAAATTATTTACAAAACCTTTTACTAAGGATACTATCAAGCAAATTTTGGAGGACTGTCCCGTTGCCAGATGAAGATTCACAACTGACGCAAGTTCTCAACATCTGCGCGGAGCTTCAAAGCAAAGAGGAAAAGAGCAACAAAGGCTATCTTGTAGCCCTTGTCACTCTAGTAATCCTCATAGTCGGAACTTATAGCTCTGTCGTCTCTGATTATGCTGTCATAAAAGAGCGCGTCAGCACCGTCAGAGACGATCACGAAGAGACAAAGCGAAATGCTAAAAAGAAGCAGGCACACGACCATCATCAAGATCTTCTCCTTGAGCGCCACTCTGGGACACTTGAAAGGCACAGTAGGTTTATGCAATCAAGTACCTTGGCCGATGATTAAAAGCTGGGTCGCTGCCTAGGGGGTTCAATGGGTCAAAGTCTTTTCGCTTCCTTGCTGATCGTCTCGCTACTCGTCCTCGCGATGGTCGCCTTGCTTCCAGCTCGCTCACGAACTCGTTATAAAGAATCCCGCTCAAGACGCAAAAACAGAGGCAGAGCGTAGAGAACTTCGCGAAGTAATCTGCAGACATTTGCCGCAAGCCCTCAGACTGGTGGACACAAACGACTTTCCGCACCTCAAACACGGTCTCTTCTTGCGCTTCGCTTGGGGCAAGATCATCTGGTAGAAGTCTGAATATACCGCTCTCTCTA
>Ga0222717_10000915_pt1 | contig 24701 bp, 15 predicted proteins | sample C33_18DmetaG_FD_165053 | JGI IMG/M metagenome (GOLD analysis project Ga0222717, IMG submission 165053) | Estuarine water microbial communities from San Francisco Bay, California, United States - C33_18D | ecosystem: Environmental > Aquatic > Marine > Unclassified | place: USA: California... | reverse complement strand
TTCAAGAACAACTGGCTAAAAGTTAAACTCGTCGGCACGCAGTCAAATCGCTCCGCCATCGGTGCCCACATAAGCGCCGAGCTTGTCGAAGGTGACAAGAAACGCACGGTCTACCGCCACATCGGCAGCGGCGGCAGCTTTGGAGCCAACCCACTCCGCGAACACATCGGCCTAGGGAAAGCCACCCAAGTTGCCAAGCTTTACATTTATTGGCCCACGTCGGACCAACGCCAAACCTTTGACAATGTCAGCGGCAACCGATTCATCGAAATTACCGAAGGCTCCAACGAGCTCCGAGTCATTCGCTGATACCCAGGTGCGATTCCAGCGCAGCCATCACATCATCCACTTCGATCTCGTTCAGACAGCGGTGATCCAAAGGACACTCCGCCAAGAAACAAGGAGTACACTCCACATGCTGCCGTAGTATCAGTGCCTTCGACGATAACGGCCCCGTCTCAATCGGCTCGCTCGGCCCGTAAATCGCAATCGTCGGCAAACCATACACCGTCGACGCCAAATGCACCCATTCGTTGTCATTCGACAATAGCATTCCCACACGATCTAACGCCGCCAACTTCCCTTCCACATCGCCAACTTCCAACTCTAGCACCACCCTATTCTCGCCCAGTTCAGACTGCAAAGGCAACCAAGCCTCCCGCCCCTCGGCGCTAACCCACACCCGCCACTGAAGGCTATCAGGACTCATTCGAATCACTTCTTCAAATCGCTCGCGAGGCCACACATAAGACGTTCCAATTTCACTTTCAGGAGCCATCCCTACGACTTTCAGTCCGGCGTCCGCACACCCACGCTTCATCGGAACTCGTAAGGTCACATCGTCAACCACCTGCGCACCTAACCGATGCGCCACTCTCAAGTAAGAGCGGTGCCGATGCTCAGGTGGTCCCAGCTTTCTTGGCATGTTCAGCAAATCATCAAACTTATCCGACACGGGATGACTCTCCATCCCCGTTGTCCGCGCCACATTAAAGGCCTGCAACTCTGCCAGAGCAGCGCTCTCTTGATTGATCACCACGCCCAAAGCAAAAGAACCATCGCCCTCAGACGCCTCACCCACCCTAGCAAATCCATCACATGCATTGACAAGACTCCAAAACGGCTCCATCGATGCGGTCGTCAACACCGTAAGATAAACATCAGGCCGGCCTCGTTTGATTGCCCGCACCGCAGGTACTGCGAGGCAAGCCTCCCGCACGTCATCTGGCACCCTTACAAGAACCCTAAACGGAGCCAACCCCTCCACTGATTGCTCTGCTGACAAGGCCAACTCCCAATCAAACCGACTCGGCAACAAACGATTCACCGGCGGGTACCAACAATCCGCCTCCCAATCCATCTCTGCCGGAGACGCATGAATACGCCGTGCAAAATGCTCCACCAGTGCGGATGTCAGGCGAGTCACAGACCCGTCTCCCGACATCGCCTCACCGATTTCCAACGTCAGCCCCTCATCATCCACACGACACCAAACCGGCAGCACAGGCACCCCAGTCTCAACCGCGAAAGCCGCACCCTTCGACGAAACCGCCGTCAGCTCGCCCAAAAAATCCGTCAGCTGAGCTGAACCCTCCTGTGGGAAAAACGGCAGCTCAAAGGCCAACCCATGCCCGCGTTCAAGCACCGGAATATGAGCGGACGCATCCTCGTGCAGCCGAAAAACGACGCTCACCACCGGCTTCGGCTCCTGTGCCATCTGCTGCAACAGTCCCGTCAGAAAACCCTGCACATACACGAGCAGATAGCCTTTCCCCGCCTCCTGCAACGGCTTCAGCCGACTCAACCCATCAAACTGAATCTCCTCCGCAATCTCGCCAACTGCCGATTCATCCGTCAACCGCCGGTGAATTGCATCAATCTCTGACTGCTTGGAAAGAACCGCCTCGATCGCCGACCTTTCGGGCGCCGCGCTCTTCAGACGCTCCAGCCCACGGGTCACCACCCGTTCACGATGCCTTCGCGTCTCAACGGCAGGATCGTCCTCACCCCTAAAGAGGGAACTCAGCCCCTTCCCAATCCCAGAAATCCAACCTTTCATCTTCTGACATCTGGGCCCGCTAGACTCTCTACGTCAATGCCGAACGATCAGCAGCCCCGAATAGAGGCAGACTTACTTGGACTCAGGAACAGGCACCTCTGCTTCTTCAGCGGGCACCTCTGCTTCTTCAGCGGGCACCTCTGCTTCTTCAGCGGGCACCTCTGCTTCTTCAGCGGGCACCTCTGCTTCCACGGCAGGGGGCTCAATCGGAGGCACACCATCCAAGACAGGTGGCTCAATCGGAGAGACACCAGCGCCATCAGCTTCTGGCTCTGCATTAGCATTCGCTGCAGCCTTCACAGCGCTCACACCAGCTTTCCGATCCGCATCCCGGTCATAGGCCATTAATGTCGCAATCGTCAAAGACAGCACGAAAAAGGCCACACCCATCATGACGGTCGCACGCTGCAAGAAATCAGTCGTCCCAGAACCCAGCATCTTATCGGCAATACCGCCGCCAAAAGCTGCGCCAAGGCCCTCCTGCTTTGGACGCTGCATCAAGATCACCAGCGACATCAGCAAGCAAATGAAGACCAAAATGACCGTTAGGATGGTAGTAATGACACCGAGCATAATAGGAACGCGGAGTATGAGTCAGAGCCTCAACCTTGTAAAGTGGTGAATTTCCGCTCCGTAAACCGAAACCGGTAACCCCTAATCTGCCTCCCAAAAGGCGTACCGCTTCTCCTTCACCGTCACATTAGGCGGCACCCCACGAGTCTCAAAGTAGTCGTATCCACCCTTGAGACTGGCCCAAAACGTCCCCCACTTTGCCTCCCTCTTCGACAACTTTCCCAGCCGGCCCGTGGTCATCCGAAACGGAAAACAATGCACTCTGAAGAACTTCTGCCCGTTCCTCAGAGCCACATCCGCCAGAGTATAGATTTCCTCAATGCGGGCATCCGTCATCGCATAACAGCCAATCGAAACCCGGTTCCCATGCACCATCAGAAAACTTCCGGTCCTCCCATGCGCCCGATCATAAGCATTCGGATACCCCAAATTGAAAGCGAGATGATACGAACTTGTCGGATGCATCATCTTCGCAGGCACGTGGTAAAAGCCCTCCGGTGCCTGACCATCGCCCTCCGCTAATTTCGGTCCCAAACTCCCCGAATACGCCGCAATGGCATAAGACTTAAACAACCGGAACTTCCCATCCTGATGCTCTACCCAAACCTCTAACTCCCGGGACTCCTTGAAAATTCGCATAAACACTGGCGCTCCAAACACCAAATCCTTGGCCGCAAGCTCCTTTTCTAAAACAGGCCCCACCCGCGCTCGTACCTCCTCGGCACGCTTCGAACTTGGCGGGGCACACTGCAAAGACATCGCGGACATCAGTAATACAGCCAACACCCCTCCACCCACCAACAAATCACTACCAACGCCCATAAGACCAAACTAGCCACCCTCACCCTCAACACAAGGACTCCCCTCCAACACTTGCACTTGAAGCCACGCCCTCTTCACCCTACCCTCGGCCCAGATCAGATGGCCACTCCTAGCCCAGCAACGCCTGCCCCATCCAAAAGTCAAAGCCGTGGCATCCTCACACTCGTCTTCATCTGGCTCGCCTCTGTCCTCGCCGCCGTCGCCTGCTTCTACTTTCTTCCCGCCGCTGGCAGCTCGCAAAGCAGCGCCACCTACGGTCTCAATCGCGCCCTCCCCATTCTAGGACTAACACTCTTCGCTTTGATCAACTCATTAGTCGTCCTCGTCAAAACCTTCCGCAAAAGAAAAGCCCTCACCCCTTCCATCCGTAGCCTTGGCTACTCTCCTTTCTTCTTCACCACCGGCTCCCTCGCTACCCTGCTACAACGTATCCTCAGCGAGTAGCTCTCTCCACCCTAACACACACCACGATGCTCCAACTCCTCGCAGGAAGCGCACACCTCGATCTCGCCCAGGAAATCGCGAAGCACCTCAACACAAGGCTCTGTGAAGCCCAGGTCACCACCTTTCCAGATGGCGAAACCTTCGTTAAGATCGAAGAGAACATCCGCGGAAACGATCTCTTTCTTATTCAACCGACCTGCCCGCCGACAAACCATCACCTGATGGAACTCCTCATCATGGTCGACGCGGTCAAACGCGCCTCGGCCGCACGCATCACCGCTGTCATTCCCTTCTTCGGCTACGCCCGCCAAGACCGCAAAGACGAAAGCCGCGTCCCTATCACTGCCAAACTAGTCGCCAACCTCATCACCGCAGCAGGTGTCGATCGCGTGCTCACCATGGACCTCCACGCCGGTCAGATCCAAGGCTTCTTCGACATTCCTGTCGACCATCTCTACGCCGCCCCCGTGCTCATCAACCACATTCGCAGCATGAACCTCGGAGACCTCGTCGTCGTCTCCCCAGATGTTGGCGGTATCAAGATGACCCACGCCTACGCGAAAGCATTGGACTCAGATATGGCCATCGTCGCCAAAGAACGCCTCAGCGCCACTGAAGTTGCCGCCCATAGTATCATCGGCGATGTCAATGGCCGCCACGTGCTCCTCGTTGACGACATGACAGAAACCGCTGGCACTCTCGTAGCCGCGGCCGGACTCCTCATCGAACGCGGTGCCAGCTCCGTCCGCGCCATCGTCTCCCACGCTGTCCTCAACGAACTCGCGCACAAAAGACTAGCAGACTCTCAAATAGAAGAACTTATCTGCACTAACAGCACCCCCATGGCTGCCGGCGATAAAGTCACCGCCCTCTCGGTCGCTCCGCTCCTAGCCGAAGCTATCAATCGAATCTACCAAGGCAAATCGGTCTCCAGCCTCTTTCAGACATAGGCTTATCACTTCAAGAAGAACCACTCACATGACAGATTCAAGCAATGGGGATATCTCCGAGATCTACCTCTCGGGAGAGTACACCGATAAGAACCCCACCTTTCATGTCGAGGACTCTTCTTGGAAGGCCAAGCAGGCCTTAAAAATACTGCAAAGCCATGACTTACACCCCGAGAACATCTGTGAAATCGGATGCGGCGCTGGTGAAATCTTAAATCAGCTCCACCGACAGCTTCCCGACTCTTGCTTATTCACAGGATACGAACTCTCACCCCAAGGCTTCGCACTCTGCCAGGAACGCACCAAGCCTCGCCTCAGCTTTCATAACCAGAATCTCTTCACGACTACCCCAAAACCCACCTTCAATCTCATGCTTTGCATGGACGTCTTTGAACACGTCGACAACTACTTTGAATTTCTCCGCCATCTCCGCCAACATTCAAAACACTTCATCTTTCACATACCTCTCGACATGAACGCTCAAATGGTCGCTCGTGCTGAGCCCATTCGAAGAGTTCGCCAAAAAGTTGGCCACTTGCACTACTTCTCAAAAGACACCGCACTCGCCGCGCTCACTGACACCGGCTTCCAAATTGAAAGCTGGTTCTTCACTCCCAATGGAATCGACCGCCCTCGCACGACAAAGGCCAAACTCGCCAAGCTGCCGCGAAAAATCTTCAGTGCGTTCAGCCAAGAACTAACCGCACGTATCTTTGGCGGTTATTCCCTTCTCGCCCTTGCCTCAACAACAGCCCACTCAAGCGATGAACCACAAACTTCGCAAACTCGCTAATCAGCTAGTTGTCGTCGCTGCCAAACTCATCGGCTCTCAAATCCGAGACCACCGGACGAATCAGCCTATCGGCAAAGCCATTCTCCTTCCATTTCGCGGCAAGATTCATCTCCTTGGCTACCACTGTCCTCAAGAACACGGTCAACACGTCATTCCAGAATTTGACACCCAACAACGGGCCACCTACTGGAAACAAACAATCGTCTTCACACAGCAACCTGAGCCTGACTACCCTCGTGAGCACCCTCAACGTGATCCTAACCCATCAGAGTAGGACTGCCGTTGAAAATATGCTAACTCATTGGAACCGGATTGTCCCAATCGAAAACATCGCCGTTGCCTACGGAGGACCACTCGAAACCTTTGAATCCATCGAACATCCTCACAAAGCCTTTATCACAAGTGACCGGCTACGCACCACGGACCATCAACGAGAGCGCCAAAGTTATCACCCAATCTTCCAAGCAATCGCGGCCCAAAAACTTACAGACGGCCACGAGCACGTGCATCTTACGGAGTTTGACCACATTCCATTACAAAACAACATCAACGAACTCCAAGAAACTTTTCTGCAAAACGAAGGTGCGGACGTTTTAGGCTACGCGGTGCGGCGCGTTGACCGCACCAATAATCCCCACTACCTCACCCACGTACACGAAGCACGCTTCCTTGACTTCATTGCCTCCATCTCCGTCCGCAAGGATAAACGAGCCATCTTCTCCATGCTTGGATTTGGAACATTCTGGACGAAGGAAGCGTTCCTCGCCCTAGCAAACGTCGACGAGCCCTTTCCAATCTATCTGGAGATTTTCATGCCAACCGTGGCTCATCACCTAGGCTTCCGCCTACGCAGTTTTCCAGCAAGCAGCTACGTCTCCTCTCAGGCAACCTTCTCATCTCCCCAAGTTGAGAAGGCTATTGCCAACGGAGAATGGTTCGTTCACCCCGCCAAAGACCAATGGACGGCTACGACTACCTGATCGTCGGGGCAGGCTTCTCGGGAGCCGTTCTTGCAGAGCGTCTCGCCTCCCAACTCGGCAAGACCTCACTGGTAGTTGATCGCAGAAATCATGTCGCGGGCAACGCCTACGACTTCCATGACGACGCCGGCCTTCTCGTCCACAAGTACGGCCCTCACTATTTCCGCACGAATAGCGACGAAGTCATCAACTACCTTAGCCAATTCACCGAATGGCATCCTGTTCACTACCATATTCTCAGCTGGACCCACGGTGACTACTGGCCGTTCCCAATCAACCTCAACACTTTCGAAAAACTCATTGGGAAAAACGCTAGCCCAGCTATCATGGCTCAAACACTAGCCGAATGGCGACACGACATCCCTAGCCCCAAAAACTCCAAGGAAGTTGTCCTCTCGCAGGTGGGTACTCGCCTCTACGAGATGTTCTTCGAAAACTACACCCGGAAACACTGGAAGCGCGACCCCAGCGAACTCGACCCCAGCGTCTGTGGCCGCATTCCAGTCCGCACAAACCGAGACGATCGCTACCTATCAGACAAATTTCAGGCCATGCCCACCGAAGGTTACACGGCCATGTTTGAGAAAATGCTAGCCACTCCTGGTGTCACGGTCGCTCTCAACACCGACTATCGAGAAGCCAAAGCTGACATCCGCCACAAGCACCTTATCTACACTGGCATGATTGATGAGTATTTCGACTATACTCATGGTGATCTCCCCTACCGCTCATTGCATTTCGTCCCCGAAACTCACGATGTGGAGTTTTACCAGCCCACCGTCCAGGTCAACTATCCCAACGATCACGACTACACCCGCATCGTCGAGATTAAACACGTCACTGGTCAGCAGCACGCTAAAACTTCTATCGTCAAAGAATACCCTCAAGACTTCGAGCGCGGCCGCGAAGCCTACTATCCCATCCCTGCTCCGGACGCCCGTGAACGCTATCAGAAATACCGACAGCTCGCCAAAACAGAACCCAACACCCTCTTTTTAGGCCGCCTCGCTACCTACCGCTACTATAACATGGATCAGGTGGTGGCTACCGCCCTCACTGCTTTTCAGGCAATCGCTGAAAAAGACCCCACCAGCACCACGCCGGACCTTGCGAATCCCGAATCCTGACAAGATAGTCGGAGAACAGGCGCCACCCGGGAACACACAGCTCACCATTGAATCCACCCACCATCGGGGCTACATAGCTCGATGAACCCGACTGTTCAGCCGTCGACTCTAGGCCAGCACCTTCAAACACTAGCCCAGCGACCACTCGAAATAGCTCTCCTCGTCCTTTGGACTGGTCTCATTGCCTACTTCTTTGGCTTTCACCTCGCCTTCGGTCCCGCCCTCCAGGAATCAGCGCTCACACACCTGGAAAGCGCCTGGAATAGCGAAACCGAGTACGAACACGCTTATTTTATCCCATTCATCATGGTGGGCCTCCTCTGGATGGCCCGAAAAAAAATCGCAAGCGCGCCTCTGACAAGACAAGGAGCAAAACTAGGCCTCGTTCTACTGATTCTCGGAATCCTCTTCTATATCGCCTCCGTGCGCACCATCCAGTGGCGCGTCGCCATAGGCTCCCTGACGTTCGTTCTGTTTGGTTCAGCCCTCTACGGACTCGGATGGCGCGCCGCCAAGCACTTCCTCTTCCCAATCGCCCTATTCTACTTCGCCGTTCCGGTCCCTGGTCTACTTCAAGGCACAAACCTCCTCCAACTCATTGCCACCAAGGCAGCCTATCAAGCTGGCTCTCTCTTCGGCGTTGACATGATCACCGCTGGCAACAATCTCGCTTCCGCCACTGACAAATGGGGCTTCGATGTTGCTGAAGGTTGCTCCGGCCTCCGCTCCCTCATGGCTCTCACGCTCGTCGGGGCCATCTACGCTTACACCACACAGACCAAACTTTGGAAGGGCCTAATACTCTTCGCCAGCACCATCCCACTTGCAATCATCGCCAACAGTCTCCGAATCACGACCATCGTCATCATTGCAGAGTACGTTGACGCTGACTTCGCAGGCGGCGTTTACCACGATTGGTCAGGATTTCTCTTCTTCCTCGCCTGCGGCCTTGCCGGGCTTATCCTTATCCACCGCTTCCTCGAAGCCTCCAGCCACAAAATCACTGCACGCCAGATCACCCGCACTGCCACCCCGGGCATTGCCGAATAGATTCAGCAAAGATGAAACGCCTACTCATCCTCAACGCCATTGTCATGGTTGGCCTCGGCAGTATCTTTCTCTTACCAGCCTCGTCCAAGATCCAAGAGAGCGCGATTATTATGGATCTCCCTCCTTTCGTCGGCGACTGGTCCGCTGGCCCTAAAGAGGAAGCCTCCGATAAAGTCAAAGATGTGCTCAAAGCCAAAGCCTACGAAAATCGCACCTATCGCAACGATCTCACCGGCCAGCTTGTCCACGTGAGCATCGTCCTATCTAGCGACAACGTGAATCAAAGCATTCATCGCCCTGAACGCTGTCTTCCCGCTCAAGGCCACAGTATTCTGAACTCAGATTCCCTCGAAATTCCTATCCAACTAAACGGCACAAAAAAACCGCTCCCCGTGACAAAACTGATCACTGAGATACGGTATCAAAAATCGGAGGACGATGCGCCCACCACGATGAATTCATCAAGCTACTACTGGTTCATAGGAAAATCAGAATTCACAAACAATCACTTCGAACGGACTCGCATCGATATGGTCGATCGGCTCCTCCGTGGTTACACACAACGTTGGGCCTACATCAGTCTACAAACTCCACTAGACGACCTTCCAACGGGCTTCGACCCACACCAAGGTGTCGCCGATTTGATTCAAGAACTTGTTCCTGAAATCATGCTCCTTGAGCGCTAAAAAAACCCAAGCCTGTCGTTTTGATGACGTCATGACAGCCATGCTCAGGTCGTCTGAAAACAAAGTCAGGGCCTTTTGCCTAACTCACTGAGCCGCCCCCTCACAATCGCGATAAGCTGATGCCGTTCGACGTTTGATGTCTCTTCGAACCATGCCAGTTTCGACTTACTGAGAACGTCCGCTGCAGTCTCAAGCAGTTCAATCGCTCGAGAACGCTCTGTTTCATCGGAGACGCCTAGGTCATTTGCCTCTCGGATCAGTGAGCGCGCCCATGCCAAATGGGACTCCATTCGCATAGGGGCAACGTTCATTGCGAGGTTACTAAGCTCTCTCGACCGTTCTTTATCCCCGATCTGATAGCTACATTCCGCTAGTGTCATGATTGCTAACAGGTTTCTCGGATAAAGCTCCAAAACCGTTTCGAGGCGATCAGCAGCGCTCCCCAGAAATGACTTCCTGGCAAGCCTGTTCTCGATTCGAAGGGCTCGTGCATAGGTATCTAGGCCGAGAATGAGAGGCGCTTGGTAATAGTTCTCATCAAGCTGAATCAATTCATTGAGGAGGCGTTGCGCTTCCAATGAGTCATCGTTACCCATTGCTAGCCGACCACGCTCGAAAAGCAAACCACCACGCAAGTGCATACTTGGCAAACACACAATCATGCCACCTACCACAATGCATAAGATCCGCGACAAACGAGCACTGGACCTACCGCCAACCATAGGTTTGGCATCGCCCACAACCCGCAGCATCAATCCTAGAATCAACCCAGTCACAAGCATGTTGAAGTTAGAATGTAGGATAAAGTCGAACCAACAATGAACTGCAATTGCACACAATCCTCCAAAAAGCCCCACTGCTAATGCTCGACTAGAACGGATGGTCGCTTCATCACCCTCCCTTCGCCTTGGCTTCATGGAAAACATCGACTTCAACGCCACGATCAAACAGTAGAGAAAGAATCCGCTCACCAGCAAGAAGCCAATCACCCCATATTCGGCCAACAACTGTAACCAGTCGCTATGGGCAAACACCGGATTGCCAATGCCAAAATGTAGCGCTTCTGGCCAGTTGATATGACAAAGATACTCAAAGCTACGTGCACCCGCGCCAACGAATGGGACAGCCTGCCATTGACTTATCGCCATCTCCCAGAGACCCAGTCTTTCCTCTAGCCCAGCCGTCATACTATTCAGCCCTCTCAGCTCAAGCTGGCTAAAAGCCAATCCTATAAAAAGCACACACAGTCCGGCCACACCCACAGCACCAAGAACAGCCACTCCTGCCCTGTGCAAACCACGTTCACGTGTATTTAGAAAAAAACCAATCAAACCCACTACCAGAGAACCACCACAGAAAGCAACCACTCCAAACCGACTCCGAGACACAGCCACCAGGATTGCGAATAGAATATACACGAAAAGCCATGCCCCACGTATCGCCAGTTTCGCTCTCCCCAATACTGCAATCGCTAAAATTAGGGGCCCAACCAGTTCTAGATAGCCTGCAAGATGATTATGCAAAACATAAAACCCGCTGATACCACCACCTCCAAGTGGACGAGTAAACCCCATCAAACTCAAGGGTATCCACTCGGGGTCAACTTTAAGCTGCCAAATTGCTGCCACGAAATTACCGAGCCCCAGACAGACTAAAACTAACACTACAATAGTTGCCCGACGATCAGAATCGAAAACAAAGCGTCCAAAGAAGAGTCCAGCGAACAGGAGGCACAGTAAATACCAATCGTAACGGGCCAAAAGTGTGACCTGGCTAGAATAGATGCGCCAGGTAACATACACACCAACTGCAAACAACAGAACAAATCCAAGAGCAAGCCCCCGTGAGTTCTTTTGAAACGATCCTAGCCCTCGACAACATATTGACACACCTGCAAGCATCAAGGCGGGCACACACCACTCACCCTTGGTTCCTGTCGCCAGAATGCCAGCCCATAGCAGCGACAAGACAGCGAGCACCATTGCTAGCCCTTCAAATACTTTACTACCCCTTAACCCAAACATGACTAAGAAAACGGCGATACTCTCATATACAGATTATTAGATCGAAACACCTTGCCCACCGCTATCGCTTCTAGCAGTGCCATGAAAGATTTTGGAAGTCATTTCTACGCCTGCTGTCAACCGTGTCTGAAGTAGATTTACGATAGAGTTCCCGGCTTGGTGCATTGGCCTCGAATAGAACTCTCACAGTCGCCCGTAGATAACAAGCCTTACCGTCTATCGATACGCAGCCTTACAAATCCAATCGTAGATTCAGATGAATCAACAGACCCAGTCACAGCGACAGGTGCCATTCCAACCATCCTGGTCTCAATAGGAAACCACTCTTTAGCGTCGACCGAACTTTCAAACTGATAATCCAGGTCTGGCTTAAACTCTGGTAGACTAATTCGGAATTCCCATTCGCCTCCAACGAGGTCGAACTCAATCGCAGTGAAACTGCGCCGCTCGTGAGGATTTGATTCAAGCGCGTATTCTAGCCCATTTTGCAATCCATCGCCATCATCGTCCTCATCGAACGAATTAACACCAAAACTATTGGCCCAGCCTACAAATCCATGCTGGCCACCGGGCCATCCGGGGCTTGGCCGCTCCGCTTTCCAGTTGATCACATCGTTGCCATATTCGTCTAAAGCAATCCGACCAAGGGCCAAGCCACCACCATCGGCTGCTTCAGGCCAAAGGTCATTGTCGCTATAGTTGACTCGGTCAATACGGATCCACTTTCGAACCCCATCACTGTCCGTGTCTCCGGGAGACGATATTTCGATCCGTTCACCGCCATTGCTCAGCCCACCACCCGTCCATTGAAACACCTGGGTACCATCGGGAACGCTAAACTGAGCATCAAATGCACTTAGATTGCGCACCAAAATAATGAATTCTCCTGGAGCGACGGTTACTGGCGAGTCTAATGGAAAATCAAAAGTAAGCCCCTGCGTCACCCGCCATCCCTCACCCTTCAATTCGTCATACAGCATAACATCACTATCACTAATGTTCGATAGCTCAATATACTCGGAACTTCCATTGGTCTGAGGATGGTACATGATCTCACTGATAACCAACGGGCCAACTCGAGGATCACTATTGACAGCTCCAGGAGTCGGAGTTTTCAGAGGCACAAAATTCTGCGTGTTCGTGCTCTTCTCATATCTTCCTCGGCTTACCCCAGTAAGAGAAGGTCCAAAAGCTTCGTCTTCGAGGTAGTCAAGAAAGAGACCTTCGCCAGGACCATAAAGGTAAACACTTTCTCCATTCTCGCTCAATGCGAATGGAGCTAGGCGATTCGCATCCGTACTTGCCTCTCCAAAGGTTTCGTCTTCATAGAAGACGAGATAGCCATCGGGTGGAATGACCGTGTCCTCAGTTATCCGGTATTTCTGTAAATCATTGCCATCGTCACTTAGATACCAACCGCCAATGTCTACGGGAACACCGCTCGAATTATAAAGTTCAATCCAATCGGGCTGCCCTGCGTGGGAGTGCGAAAGGACTTCGTTAATGACAACAGAATTCGGAGTTTGATAGGGATAATCGAGTGGATCGTACACGTAGTAAGCACCCCGGTCTGCGCGAGTGCCATCTTCATCCAGCTGATGGGTGGGGTCCCCACTATCAATCGCAGGCGATGCTGGCTCCAAAGCAAAGTTGTAGATAGTAGGGTCTTGAAACATGGGGTCGGCGACAACATTTCCAATGCCCTCAAGGGGAACCGAATCCGACAGGCTATACGACACCGTAAGCAAGGACTTGTCATCAAATGTCACGGGAGCATTCTTAGGACGATAGATTATAGAGTTCGTCATGAATACTTGACCGCCACCACTATCGAGATTCTTCTCGAACACCGCAACAGCCGTGCCATTAAGTGCAAAAGTGTTCTGATCAATGAACGCTCGCGATCCCGTATCCTTCACTCCAACACCAAGCACACAGTCCACAATTAAGTTTCGCTCTATGTAGGTCTCGGAACCCTGCCCAACAGATACACCTTTGTCAGAACAATCGTAAATCCTATTCCCAGAAACCATCAAATTGACACACCCTTCGCCGACATCAATCCCATCACTATTGAATCCACGAAACGCAAAAATTCGATTACCACGAATCACGCCGTCGACCACATTATCAAAATCAATTGCGTCCGTGTCTGGTGAATCATTTCCTACAAAGGTGCAATATTCGACAAGCCCTTCACCGCTTTTAACATTGATACCATCACCCGTGAATTGAGGGTGAACTCGACAAAAGCGCATCACCGTGCGTCCTCCACGGGCAAACACCGGAAATAAAACGTCTATATCCACGTGTTCCAGAGTAAGGTCCGAGTGAAAATTGGATACTGAAGCTTTAAGATTAACCGGATCAGCGGAAGCCAGTGAAGCCCCTCGGATACGCAGATGCGACAACACCGAAGGCCCGTCAGCGCGGACAAACGCAATCGCTCCCCAAAGCTCCGAACCGACTCGCGGTTCAATCGTCACAGGTTCCGCAGCTGTGCCATTGATACGTAAACCTCCCTCAACATAAATGCTGGCACCCACCGGCATGCGTAGTGTAATACCTTTCGGAACGGTAAATGTAGCCCCCGCCTTAACCACAATATCACCCTCGGCAACATAAGGCGAGTTCGCGGAAAGAGTTAGATTGGTCTCGACTACCGACGGCACAATCATCTCATCAGACCGTGCAAACATCGCCGTGATAGCCATATCACCCGTCAATGTATGGGTGAACACTGCTTCATTGTCGCCGGTGCTCCATCCCACGAATCTAAATCCAGGAGAGGCATCGGCAGCCAATTCAAAACTGATATTGTCATAAAGTCTCACCGACTCAGAATATTCTGGCAACATCGGGACGCCATTAATGCGCACTTTGCCACCTCCTTCGGGCGACTGATTGATGGTTACCGTAGAAGTGCTCGCAGGAAAACCGAGACGCTCCGCCATATAAGCAAACACCTTGTCTGCGCGCTCGTCGGCAAACTGCTTGATCTCCGCAACTTCTCGATCTCGCGACTCCAACGATGGAATGCCACCCTCACTTGCCCAGCGCTCAATATGTCGAGGAAGCTCACCGTCTACTTCTACGGCAAGCCGCTCTACAATCGCCTTAAGTCGCTCAGGGTGGAAAGTACTACTCATATGTGCGGCATAGCGCTGCACAAAACGATTCCTGAAACCCGTGTTCACGATTAGATTCGCGAATAAAGGATGATTGAAATGGAAGCTATGGATACGTTGATCCGCGATGTGACGGAGATCGAGTCCGCGATCGATATCATTGATCGCCCACTGCCATTTAGATCCCGGGCGATGGTCTCGCCAAAACTCTTGGTTGTGAATATAGCTTATCTCATGAACGAAATCCACCATGGCCAAATAGTCCATTAGGCTATCAAGGTCGATCTGCTCAGCGACGGCCGCATAATTCTGTTCATCTCGCAAATCGGTCGTCCGAGCAAGTTCCTCAAGAGCCAGAAACTCGGTATCACTACCGCTCTTTGCCACAAGATGAACACCTTCGGGTCCTCTCTCACGGGTGAGCAAATCGTATTCTCCGGGTTGGATCTGATATTCAGTGAAGTAGTAATGATCACCGTGACGCGCCCTCAGGTTATGGATTCCCCAGTACGACCCGTTCAAATACAAGGAAACCGGTCGATAGTTAGCCACGTCGCAATCCAATTGTCCCTGAACAATAAAGGGCGCCATGGCATCTCGAAGCATACTATTTGCCCAGTTATCACCGCCGTTGCGGAACCCAATCTCCTGGAACAAACTTCTCGAATCATTCGGGAATACTTTGTACGGGATCAAGTCATCACCATACTTCCCACGCAATTTCACGTTCAGAGGCTTCTGTGCAAATCGCCAGATATTCTCGCCGCCAATCTTAATCCCAGCATTTACCTGAAATCCCAACTCCTGACTTTGTTCATAGAAGGAAATCGTACCCGCTGCTTCGCGTCCCTTGTGGACGTTGCTGTAAATCCCTATAGTGGGATCAAAAAACTCCTTGGGCTCCACAACAACAGACACAGTGGGCAATGAACTCTCGCCCTCGTTTACGAAATAGGTTTGGGTACTCAGAGAACTAGGAACATGACCGGGCGCAAAACTTTGGGCTCGGACGACAGTCGTCTCATTGAGTGTAATGGGGTCCAGGTAAACGGGTGATGTAGTCCGGGGTACCGAGCCATCTATTGTGTAATGAATGGAGGCTCCTGGTAAACTCGTCTCAAGGACCACCGATGGACCTTCCTCAAAAAAACCTCCAGCAGGAGAAATCGAGACATCACTCGAAGGTACCGGTTCCTCGGTAGTAATCGTCGTGTTCGCTGCGTTGATAGTGGGCTCACCAAAGAATGCCCACTCATCAGGATCGTCCAGTCTTCGACCATACGACACGTTCGGACGCTGCGGACCAAAAACGATCTCGTCGACAATGACTCCCGTGTCCCTCTCTCCAATCACCGTCAATTCTAGATCAAAACTGAGGTCGGAGCTTCCCGCCGTGAACTGGTGAACCTCAACCGCAAGAGTATTGACACCGTCTCTCAAATCATCGGGCGCAATTTCGAAAGTTTCAAAAACGCCATCCGTCGCCCCGCGAGCCGCGAAGGTTTCAAAGGTCGGCTGCCCGAACGGCATCCGGATTCTCGCTATCTCCCTCCCATTGAGGTAAACAACCGCTCCATCATCCGCTAGCAACCTGAGAATGACTCCTGAGTATCGTTGTTTAGCCACAGAAAACGTCGTGCGAAAATAGCTAGCAGGAAACTTCTCGGTCGCGTTACCACCAAAGCCAATCGTCGTGTCCTCATCATCATCACCGTAGCCAAGCTGTGCAACGCCACTAGGCCAATCACGATCGTCAAAGTCGACAGTCGCCCATTCGTTTCCAGGATCACTCCCATCGTCGAGATACTTCCAGGTCGCCCCAAGTGGAACGAGTGTGGCATCGTCAACATTCCCCTCACCTTGGGCTAGAACGATCGCCTCTCCCGCACTGCTCAGCTTAAAATTCGTATGATACCGTGATACCGTGAACAAATTCCATGGCGAAAAAGCTCGGGTGTCAGTCTCGCCCGGGCTGGCATCAAATCCATCAGCACGTACGACTAAGTAACCATTAGGAGGAATGCTAGCCCCTTCAGGAAACCTCCAGAGGAACGGTTGCGCAGGATCGTCAGAAAGATAGAAGTCGTCCAAATTGGCTGTCCTATTCGACACATTCCGCAACTCAATCCAATCCGAATAATCATCGTAGTCGACATTGTCAGGGCCAATACTCACGTTGCTCGCCATGAATTCGTTGATTAGAATCTGCGTCTCTTCGGTGACTAGCGCATCCGCCAACACCTCGGAGGCCAATACCCAGTTGTCAGGATCACTGAGATCACTCGCGGAATTCACCAGATTCAAGGACTGCCCCAGCTCTTCACTGGGCTCTGGCCAGGGAGCAGTTCCCTCATACCTGAAATGTTGGAGTGGAGTTCCCTCAGCATCGACCAACCGGATATCGTCACCTTGGTTGGCCAGCTTACCTGAGTACTCGCCAGCAATAAGGTCATCGTAGTTTCGTCCGTAGCGAAATTGGAATGCTAACACATCTTTCACCACCACCACGGAGGCGCCTGGCAATAGTTCCGTGACGTCGCCCTCACCAAACTCAAACTCGATCCCATCGTCAAAACGAAGTTCCCTCAGATCCAGCGATTCCGCTCCTGTATTCTGAAGACGAATAAACTCAAACTCCTCTGCATCCGTATAACCATTCTGAATCTCTTCTTCAGAAGGCGCCACAGGGCGATACATGAACTCGGTGATTGCGATCGTCGACGATGTCGGTGCCACAAGACCTACCCGAAACACAGCTTCAGCCAGCGGGCTCCACTCACCATCGATGCTCAGTGATCTGGCCCTCACGGAGACAACCGGCTGATCTAAAGTCAGCCCGTTAGAATATTCACTAGCGGTCGGTCCCAAGCCTCCTCCGAAGGCACGAGGATCGCTACCATCCAGCGTGAACCACACCGTGCTCTGGTCTGAGGCCGACATGGTTAAGACGAAAGAGGACTCCACTTCTCCGCCAAGTTGGTTAAATACGGGTACCTGGGTGGCGGGCCAGAGGTCATTATCCCGAAGATGTTGGCTGTTGGGGCCAAGAAGATAAGTACGCCGTCCCTCAGCAGGATCCACCCACTTATCGTACCATACTTCACCGACCGTCAAACCATGAACGTACCGAAGGAGTGGCTGAAAACTTGAAACCAAGGCATCCTTGCGTGCGCGTATAATCGATCCTTCAAGGTCACGATCGTCAATCGCCCCACCATTGAACATGTGCTTGTGTACTCGATCAGCAAATAGGAGACGCCACTCCGCACTCTTAAGCAAATCCTGGAACACCCTGGAGTTCTCGTCTGATTGAGCCAGCAGATTCGATTCGAGAATGTTATAATCCACGGGCTTCTCTCCATAAAGACCAAAGCCTCCTTCCGCATCCCACACATAAAACCGAAATCTTCCGTCGGCAGAACGTTCACGCGCCGCTACCCAATTGTTATTGGGCCAATCCCATGTCGCCGCGTATATATTGAGAAGATAGTAGTCTGCGATGGCTATGGGATCGATATACTCAAGCACGGCCTCCCAGTTGTCTTCGACATCCAGATCCTGAGCCAAGCGGGCTTTCAATTCATTCCAAGCAAGACCATCTCCATTCTCTATGCTACGAACCTGGCGCACATCCCATTCCTCTTCACTATCGTGATGCTTCTGCATGAATGGTTCGCGCAGCCGCTCACAAAGGTTGTAAAACCCTTTGAATCTGCCATTGATATACAGAGTATTAATCCTGCCCAAGGAACTCTCCTGGCCCATATCATGATAAAGGCGGCGCACAAGCTCGTCTCGGATAAACGGATTCCGAGCATCGTTCTTGCCGGCTCTCACACGAAACTGCTCGAAACTTCTTACAGGATAATCGTCTCCAAGAAGTGGGTATTTGACATTTGATTGTCCATAGTCATTGCGAAACCAAAGGTTAAATGACGGCTTATGCAAAAAGTTAGGAGGAAAAGGAGAAGCCTGCGTATCACCATAAATCAAGCGAGGGCGTGAGTAACCACTCGCCGATACGCGTATTCCCGCCGGCCCGTGAAATCCACTTCCGTCAGGCTCATAAAACTCTATGTGGCCTGGGCGCTCGTAGGCTCTGCCTCTATTTCTAGGGAGGTGGTAGTCGTCATGCCTCTCCGGTATCCATACATCGTTGACGTATTTCCCACCCTCAATTGAGAGCACACCATAGGGCTTGTAGAAGACGTTTTCGCTCTCACCGCTCATGATCAGAGTCGGCGCAGTCGATAGATCTGGATGCTGCCCAATGAGGTACGTCTGGGTTGAAATGTCAGAATCAAGAAGGCCGTCCCTAAACGCCTGTGCCCTGATGCAATGGCCGGTTTTCTCATCGATCCTATCCAAAACGAACGGTGCGGTATACAACTCACCACTTGTCATGGTAGGGTCAGAGCCATCCATGGTGTACCGAATGGTGACGCCTAGTGTGTCACTGGTCAGAGCTAACTCCACTGGCTCTGCGTGAAATCCACCACCAACAGAAAACTGAGGAGAATCTGCCTTCGCGGAGGAGAATAGTCCTTTGTTCGCTGCGCCAGGAGTGGGCTCCGCAAGAAACCCAAAAGTCTCGCCTCCGGGCTCTCGACCATAAGAATAGAAGACGTTCTGTTTCGGATAGTCTGGAAAAAGGACACTCACAACTTCGCCCTCGCTGTCGAAGAGACTTACAGATTCGCCACCCGATGAAAGTTTGAAGTTCGCATGCAACAGAGTAGCTCTGCCATTCTGCTCTTCATGATCATCAGCCGCCACCACGAGGTAGCCGTTTCCCTCAATCCGTGTCCCTCTGGGAAAAACGAACTTACGGGGCATCATTGGATCGTCCGTCACCGACCACCCAGCAAGATCAACAGCCATCGAGGCGGAATTGTGTAATTCAAGCCAATCGACAAACTCAGGTTTGGGAATCGTCGCGGGAGCTGTTGGCGGTGGCGAGGGTTCGGTAGTTCCCACAAAATACTGGACCTCGCCGTCACTCGGAGCAATCACCTTGGACTCAATGCCAACGGTCTTAAGCTCCATGCTAAGCAATAGATCCGTGCTATAAGCCGTTGAATTGTGCAATTGCGCAGAGAGAACATTGGTGCCTTCTCGTAGAAGACTCCTATCCAGAGCAAACACCTCAATCGATGCAGGTCGGTTGCCTCCAGCATCCATGCTCGCGCTGTGCTCGCCTTCTGCCGTCGCCGTGTACGGTTGAAATTTCCCCTTCGTCCCAAGGTTTCGACGAACAATCTCGGTTCCATTCAAATAGGCAATAAACCCATCATCATAGTCCACAGTCAGCACCACATCGGACGTTTCGTGATCATCGGACGTTTCGAATTGAAAAGTCTGACGCATATACAAAGACGCGGTCACCATGCGCATCTCCGATAACAGATTCTTCCCAAGGACGTAGTCGTCGCCCGCATCGTATCCGAGCGGTCCATTACTTGTTTTCCAACCTCCCTCGTCGAAAGAAAGAGTCGTCCATCCTAGGGTAGTTCCCGAAAAATCAGGCAAAAAAGCAGGCTCATAAAGAACGCCCGAAGGCTCAATGTGCCCAACAAAGTATTCCCACCCTGCCCCATATTGGAACAAAGTTCCACTGCCGGAAACGGTTAGGGCTGCATCAAAGAATAGATTGGAATCAAGAGAATAGTTGCCCACTTGGACGGCAATGAGATTCGTTCCAGCTTCGAGTAGTTCGCTCGCAATCCCCAAGTTCAGGGATTCAGGTTCCCCTGCAGAACTGGGGTTCATCGCCAGCTGGTCTCGATAGACATGCATTTGGGGAGGTCCCATGTTGCGACGGGCGATCTCCATACCGTTGATCCAAACAATCACGCCATCGTCGTAATCCAGTTCCAAATTGAGCTCACCCGAACCCTCCAGCACCTCTTGTGACACAACAAACTCTCGCCGTAGATACAGTGAAGGAGTCACGCTCTGCATCGTAGCCTGTAGATTTGTTTCGACACGTTGACTCCCCCAACCAAACGGAGCTGCGCTCTCGGCCCATGGAACCACGGAGGAGAAACCATCCAACCACCATGCAGGGCCCTGCCCAACACTCGGGTGCCCGGTTGCATCCCACTTAAGTCGCCACGTACTGACGCTCGCTGACAACTCGTTTATCTCGACTTGTGCGTATAGCAGCGAGTTCAGTGAGACCGCTATCAGGGCAACAGTGCGCCTTAGGTAAGCCAAACGTCTAGACATCATATCACTCTATCCTGTCGCATGATTTATCGCAAATGGTAACACACCCGCAAACCCAGGTGCACGCGCTACCGAAAACAAAACGTTAACACCCCCACCATCTCGACATGATGGCGGCCACTTCTGTCGCCGTGCTCTCACTATTCGGCAGCACCGTTCTCGACCCTAAGGCGATAGAACAAGCGTGGTGTAGAAACTCCGAGGAAAGGGCTCAGAGAGCGATAGCGCTGTGTCGCTGTGCCAGCACCATCATGAGATGTCGAATGGTAGATCAACTCACCATCGGCCGGGTGCCAATCGTCCAGATTGCTGGAAAGCTCTATGTCAATGTCGATACCCGTACTCGCAAGGTTCTTTGAAAATTCAAGCACGAGGTAGCTATCAGTCGCCCCATCAATATCCAACGATTCAAGCTGCGTGCCCAGCAGACTCTGGGAACTACCATCGAGACCACTGGAGCCCATGGCGTACTCAAGGAGCGCCCCATAGCCGTCGGCACCGACGTCTTGAGTCGCCTCACTCACGAAGGGAACCGCGTCAACATCTCCAGGCGTTCCATTCGGCACGATGCTGAATTGCCAATGCTCAGGATCAGAGAAATCGAGATCCCTTTTCTCATCGGAAGCCACAAGCGAATGACCTCCTCTTGGATCAAACGGCCAGGGTGGAGAACTATCGTAGACCAACTCTTGTAAAATTAGGCCATTAGAATCAAACAGACTGATCCACTCACCTTCATCACTCAACGATCCTGTGAACGTCCCAGCAACATTCAGAATGGCACAAGGATGGCGCAACTGGAACGCATTAGTATCACTGACAATCACCAATCGCCCTCCTGGGCTAAGCAAAGATTTGGTGTCACTGTCAAAAGTAAAAGTGACTCCCGCAACGAATTGAACGCCCTCTAACGAAACAGTCTCTGATGGCGAAATATTGGTGAGCTCGATGTATTCGAACTGATCAGTTGATGTAATCCCTGCGGCTAACTCTTCTTTTGTTGGAGAAGACGGTGAGTAATGGATCTCGGTCACACGAACGTTCGAACTCGTAGCCGGTACACTTTCGGAAGGAGCAAGAGAATTCTTGCGACCTGGTGTGCCTCCAAAATGCAAGGGCGAAGCCCAGTTGAAGAGGAGGGAGTTGTCCGAATCTGAGTCTATTAGGGAGAGGCTAAAGCCCTCCTCTGTGTTGGCTACACTGCTATAGTCCACATGATCAACCTCAAGCCCGATTTCATTTCGAATCGACAGTATTCCGTCCTGCAGCAAAACATCTTCGTCGTATTTGAACACTTGGACGCCAAGCTCTGCGTGTTGACTCGGATCGGCTGCGATCAGAACGTATCCACATGGCTCCACGACTGTCCCTTCTGGAAATGTGAAGCTAAGCCCCGAATGAATCTTCGCCTTGCTAAGGCTATACCGTTCTGTTCCCCGATTGAATAACTCGATAAACGTACGGTTTCCTTCGTCTGGGTGTGGATCATAGTAGATCTCGTTAATAACCAGAGGCTCATCGTCAATTTTTGGAAGCTCAGACAAAGGAACAAACTCGTAGTCAAGAATCTCCTCGTCAATATCGTGCTCCAAAACTACGGTGTATCTCAACGATGGAAGCATGCGTTCCTGCATGCCTGTGCCTATGTAGCGAATACCATCTTCGGTTGTATGGTCTATGTATAATCCAGCTGATATGACACCCGTTCGGTCGCCCGCCAAACACAAAACTTCTACTCCCTTATTTCGAGCGTCTAATAACAATGGATAAACCGCATCGTAGAAGTTTAAGTCGGAGAGATTCCGGGAACTCGTGCCTATCAAGGGACTACCTTGCAAATGCGCAAGTGGAGCATAGTCAGCCAACCATACAAAATGGTGGTGGATAAGTACGAGATGTGAGCTCTCAATCGTTTCAACCACCGATTCAAGCATCTCCAGCTCCCCTCCTAATACATTACGACCGGTATCGGTCGTGTTTAAGACAACGAAAGTGATCCCATCGCTCTCGTACGAATAGAAACGAGGGCGCATCGTGACATCCGTGAAGAAGGGAAGATTGGGACCTTCGTGATTTCCAATCGCAGCCAGAGTAGTCGGCTCCGATAGGCTGAAGATCGCGTTAAGATAGTCCATCGACTCTCGGCTCGAAGTCGATTGGAAAGTGTAGTCTCCTCCCAGGAGCAAAAGATCGTAAGCCGAATAATCAATGCGCTCAACCTCACGCTGAACAAGTTCGACTTCGCCAGGAGCATCCCGAGGATGTCCAAGAAACAAATAGCGCTTGGTGTTTGCCGCCACACAGCAGGTTAACGACAACCCTAGGACAGTGAGAACTTTAATGAATATTACGATCGGCGACATAACAATGAAATAGGCCATAATGCTACCCCCGAGTTTCCAATTCCCAAAGAAGTGATCGCCACCTGGAAACGTACTTCTCTTTCGTAAACATACTTTCAAATCGAGAGCGGTTGAATGCCCCCATCTCCATTCGGCGTCGAGGATCTCTAGACAAGAGCTCCACTGAGGATCGAAAGGCGTCCGTATCACCCTTTGGCACGACGAATCCACCCATTCCATCGATCACGGCATCCCTCACCGCACCGACATCAAAACAGACCACCGGCAAGCCATACGACATCGCTTCCAGAATCGTTAGCGGAAACGCTTCATTCTTCGAAGGAAAACAAAAGATACTCGCCCTTAGAAAAGCTTTCGCCTTACGCTCTCCTTCTATATATCCACCATACTCAATTCCTGCGGGCACATCCGGCTCACTGAAGCGAGAGACAATCTGTCCTTCGGTTGAGTCTCTAGTAGGCGCGCCGTAAAACTTGGCGTTTAGATTCTCCAACTCAGCACTGAGGGAACATGCCAATCGCAAGAGAATGTCCCATCCTTTCTCAAGGCTCATATTGGACACATACAGTAACTCAACACATCCACCATCCTCTCGATACTCACCTGAACCGATGCCTTCTGGACCGGCAACACCGTTCATGACATTGACTCTACGGCCCTTTCTCAGAAAGTCCGGCAACTGATCTTCTAATCTTGGCGCCACACAGACATACGTGCGGCAACGTTGCAAGGTCACTCGCACATAAAGTCGACTTAGCCAGCTGCGCCTTTGCCACTGCATCGTAGAAAAATCCATGTGAAACCACGAAACAGTATTCGGATAACGCAGAAACCAGCAAATCCAAATAAAGATCGAATCCTTAAGAAACGGAATCCAGAAAAAAGAAGGGGTCAAGATGACTCCAGATACACTGCCACGAAATCGACTGACCACTGCTTGTACCCCAAACCTTACGAGTAACATTACCTTCTTTACGGAGATCGCCTGAAGATCTTTCAACTCAACATTGAACTTCGTGTCAATGTGCACAAATTCAATTTCCTTCGCTAAGCTAGACCCAAGCAACATCTCAGTGGCAATGGCAGCACCATGGACCGGAGGCGGCGTAGGGGAAATTACAATCCACCGAGCATCCGCTAGTCCCTTATCAGTCTGGGAAGAAGCTTCTTCCATCATCATAGGTTACCTCCACTCAGAAAATGTCGTAACTGATGCTTCAAATCTCTCAATCGGCGGTCTTCGAAGGCATGTCTATTGCCCACCGTACTTTATTTGGAACCTGCTGTTCTCAATACACACAAACACCCGAAGCAACGCTTTTAAAAATTGCAATTTCGGGTGTAAATTGAATTCAATCTATTTTCTATTTCCTATTTCCTATTTCCTATTTCCTATTTCCTATTTCCTATTTCCTATTTCCTATTTCCTATTTCCTATTTCCTATTTCCTATTTCCTCTTTCCTTTTTCCTATT
>Ga0222717_10000912_pt1 | contig 24709 bp, 20 predicted proteins | sample C33_18DmetaG_FD_165053 | JGI IMG/M metagenome (GOLD analysis project Ga0222717, IMG submission 165053) | Estuarine water microbial communities from San Francisco Bay, California, United States - C33_18D | ecosystem: Environmental > Aquatic > Marine > Unclassified | place: USA: California... | reverse complement strand
CCCTAGAGCATGCGATCGTAGCAGGTCGGTTGAATGATCTCGGCGAGTGCGCGATTGTGATTCGCTCTGCCTTTGACGCTGGCTGCGCGGCTTTCAGTGAAGAGTTTGGCACCTAAGTACACGCCTGGGCGGCTTGGCGTATACAAATGTTGAGTGCGACCTCACATTTGAACTGGCAAGTTTAGCTCAGTTGAATTCGAGTGCCAGACCACCATATCTGTATGACTCTGAACGCGTGGGCTCACCGATTCTTTGGTACAAATTAGCTATATCAATTAGGCATTCAGTAAAGGAGCTCGTGACTGACCAAAAAAACTCCTCAAACTGAGTGACTTTATGGAGTGTTTTGTCTTAGAACATAAGAGATGTCATTAATAGATCGATATGTGTTCAAGGAATGGGCGGTGGGCTTCGCTCTGACGCTCGGGGTAATTGTTGGCATATTAATCCTGCAGAATATGTACGATAGCTTGCCCGACCTGTTGGATGTCGGAGCCAGTGTTAGCGAGGTGTGCTATTACTACACATTATCCCTACCAGCTTATTTACCCGCGATTTTACCTATCGCCTTTCTTGTTTCACTATTATTTTCACTGGGCACACAACACCGTAATAACGAAATCATTGCGATGCGTGCCTCGGGTGCCAGTCTGTTACGCATCAGCCGCTCGCTCTGGCTTGCTGGACTGGCGCTGTCAGGCTTATTGTTTTATCTCACTGCGTCGTTGGTGCCGCATTCGGTTGAGCGTGCTCGCACCTTTATTGAAAATCTGGAGTATGCTTCTTTGGAGCAGGGCTTGGAGCATCGGCAGTTGGGCCTAGTGTACAACTTGGGCTTTGATAATCGTAAAGATGGCCGACTTTGGTTCATGAATCGTTTTAGTGAACGAGCGTGGCTCGGCCTTGGTGTTAATGTGCATACGCGCGACACTGCAGGGCAGGAGCTGAATCGTATTTCTGCTAGCGAGGCTTATTACGATGATACTCAAGGGCATTGGGTGTTTTTAAATGGCCGGGAATTAATGCTGGATGCTGAGACTGGCGATCCAATGCGAACACTGCCATTTAAGAAGAGAGTGTATGAGGACTTTGATGAAGATCCGAGTTTGATGTTGGCGCTGTATAAGAAACCCAAGTTATTGTCGCTGTTTGAGCTGCGCCGAATTATTGATCTATTGCCAGCTGAGGAAAACCCGATGGTGCATGCCTATTTAGTACGTTATTTCTCATTGCTTGCAGCCCCATTCACTTGCCTAGTTGTGGTTGGGCTTGCCGTACCATTTGCTGTATCCGGCGTACGAACAAATCCGATGATAGGAATTTCCAAATGCATGGGGTATTTCTTCGTTTTCTATCTGTTGATTAGTGTCGCAACGATTTTAGGCGAGCGCCAGCTTATCCCAGCGTTGCTCGCGGCATGGTTGCCAAATCTGGTCATGTTTGGGGCGGCGGCTTGGCTGTTTCGACAGGCTCGCTAGGGCTTGTTTATTATGGATATTTCACAGGAAAAAATGCTTCGCCTGAAGGATTCGGTAATCGATGCTTCAGGGCATCCATGGGTGCCACTCGCTGGATTAGAACATACGGAGAAATCATTCTGCGATGGTGCGGCAAACACGTTATTATCTGCGGGTGGACAGATTCTTGGGAGTGGTATCTTTGACCGTCGAAACCCTGCTGCTGCATGGCGTCGCTTTAGTTTAGCCGCAGGCGTGGATTTCAATCAAAATTATATTATAGATGCGATGCAGGAGGCATTGGCGCGTCGTGGCGAGGAGAGCTGCCAGCGATTAATCAGTTCGGATGCTGATTATTTACCAGGATTAGTTGTGGAGCAGTATGGCGATATCCTTACAGTTAGTGCGGAGACTGCAGCCGTTGATGCGCACCTAGAGGTAATTACCAGTCTATTGAAGGAACACTATATGCCACAGGAAGTTGTTCTGTTGAATGACTGCGAGACGCGTTCTAAATATGGTTTGAAACGTGAAATTCGAACTCTAAGCGGTAACAATTTGAAGGGGCGTTGGGTTGAAATTGACGAGGTGCACTATCGTCTGGATTGGCTGCAACCGCAGAAGCCGCGCTTTTTTCTCGATCAACGTGAGCAGCATAGTTTGGTCGGGAGCCTGTGCGGGGGACGTGTCGTACTTGATGCGTTTGCGCATTCCGGCGCTTTTGCACTACAGGCCGTTCGTGGCGGTGCCGAGCATGTGGTGGCAATTGATGCATCAGAGACATGCATCAAAGCGATCGGTGCCAATGCCCAGCGCAATAACGATTTCATTGAAGCAATCGATTGTGATGCCGCAGCATTTTTGGCTGAGCGTACTGCGGGAGATTTTGACAGTATTATATTGGACCCACCTGCCGAGATGATGCAGGACTGGGAAACTTTGAAGCAAGTACATGCCTCTGCTTTTCGTTGCCTCCCCGCAGGCGGTGTGTTGGCTACGTATTGCCGATCCGAGACCATTTCGCTGCAGGTATTTGAGCAAATGGTAGCTGCTGCTGCAGCTCAAGCCGGGCGTGAAGGACGTATCTTTGCTCGGACAGGGCAGCCGTTTGATTTCCCCAGCTTATTGAATTTTCCTGAGAGTCATTACCTGAAAGGACTCATTTTACAGGTCGAGTAGCGCGGTCAATGTCTGCGGCATGTTTACGGAAAGATGCTAACTCCTGCTTGACTACTGGTAGCAATAAATAGACCCCGATTAAATTCGGGAAGCACATGCCCAACAGCATGCCGTCGGAGAAATCGGTGACTGCGCCCAAAGACATTGAAGCGCCAATTACAATACATGAGCAGAATAAAATTTTGTAGGAAAGCTCTGTAAATTGACTGCGACCAAATAGGCTAGTCCACGCTTGTTGACCATAGTAGGACCAAGAGATCATGGTCGAAAAAGCAAATAGCGTGACCGCGATAAAGAGTACAAACGGGAACCATGCGATCACTGAGGCAAAGGCTTGAGACGTAATTGAGATGCCGTCCATGGAGCTGCCGATGGTCTCACCGTAGTTGCCGGTAATGACGATAACAAGCGCCGTTAAAGAGCAGACCACCACGGTATCGATAAAAGGTTCCAGTAGGGCAACGAGACCTTCACTAGCGGGTTTCGTAGTCTTGACTGCTGCATGAGCAATCGGAGCCGAGCCAATTCCTGCTTCATTGGAGAAAGTGCCACGTTGAATACCGACAAGCATGGCGCCAATTAAGCCACCAACATAGGCATCTGGTGTGAATGCCTTGCTGATGATGAGTCCGATCGCAGAGGGGATTTTATCAATATGTGTGACTAGCACAGTGATGGCCCCCAAAATATAAATGATACACATCAAGGGCACTAAGCGTGAAGTGACGTTTGCGATGCGCCTGATTCCGCCAATAATTACGACACCAACGAGAATAGCAATCACTGCCCCGAAGACCCATCGATAGTCTGCTAATAGGCTGTCTGAGCCACCGCTAATATCGACAAATTGTGTGCAGACCTGATTGATCTGAAACATATTACCGCCACCAAGCGACGCTCCAACGCACAAAATGGCGAAGATGAATGCCAGTGCAGATCCTAGCTTGCCCCAGGCGGCACCGCGCTCGGCTAACCCTTTTTTCAGATATTTCATCGCGCCGCCACTGACTTTGCCATTCGCATCAATATCTCGGTAGCGTACGCCGAGTGTACATTCTGCAAATTTTGTGGTCATGCCGACGAAGCCTAAAATAATCATCCAAAATGCAGCACCCGGACCGCCCTTTGAAATCGCAATGGCGACACCCGCAATGTTACCGAGTCCAACGGTGGCCGAGAGTGCTGCTGTCAGTGCCTGAAAGTGAGTAATTTCTCCAGGGTCAGTCGGCTTGGAGTACTTGCCGCGAATGGTTCGGATCGCGAGTCCAAACGAGGTGATATTGATGAACTTAAAGTAAACAGTCAGAAAGATTGCTGAGCCCGCGAGCCATATCAGTATGAATGGGATTTCTTTGCCACCGAGTGAGAATGGCTTGAAGAAGATGATCTCAAAGATCTTGGCGGTCCATGGAGCCACTGCGCTGTTGATTTGCTCGTCAAGGGATGCCTCACTGGCGTGTGCAGTGCTGATCAGTAAAGGAATTATCGGCAATAGGCGTAGATAGTTGAGTAGGCGTCGCATAATCGTGTGTGGTTGATAATGAGTGACTTTTAGATTTCAGCTCGGATTCACAAGTTTAATCAATACGGATGAATCGATTCATGCTTTAAATCTTCAGTAGCGAGCATAAAAAAGGCGCATTCGTAAGAATGCACCTCGAAGAAAAGTTACGATTGGGGCAATTATGCGTCGTCTTTTTTCGGTTCGGTTGTGTTTGCCTTAGAGTTCTCAGAAGAACTTGCGGAGTTGGCTGCGACGTTTTTTGCAGCTGGGCTCGCCGTAGGCTGGTCGTCGGCATCCATGGCGTTGCGAACATCATTTTCAATGTCAGCCGTGGCTTTCTTGAATTCTTTAATGGATTTGCCGAACGATTTAAACAGTTCAGGCAGGCGTTTGGCTCCGAAGAGTAGTAACACCACCAAGAAAATTAGGATTAGCTCCGGTGCGCGGAGGTTTTGAATGAAGGCTAAGGGTTGGATATTCATGAGTTATGTATATTCCACTATGTATTAGTTTTCCTCAGAGGCAATACTATACAGTTGTGCTAGCTCGACACTGCGATTGGCGCTTGCAGATTCTACGACGTGGTTAATCTTAGGAGTGCCTTCAAGAATGTCCGCAGTGATGAGTGTCAGGCTTGAGCTCGGACGCACTTTGAGGACTCCGGTTTCGACGCCTGCGTAGTTTTTAGCGATCAGAAAATCACCCTCGAGTGCGACACCGTTTCGAATTGTAGCGATACGCTCAAATAGATCGACGTGTACGATGAGTGGTGAATTCTGCTGAATCACGGGTGTTGAATCACCTTGGTCATGCTTCCCTTCGGTTATTTGCACGCCATTATTCGCGCAGCCACTGGTTAGGAGAGCTAGCGCACAGCTAGCGGAGATCAGTATGATGGGGTATAAACGCATTGAGTGGTTTTGTGGTAATTCAGGCAGATAGAAGTCTGTTAGTCTTTAGAGTTTTCGCGCTTGAGGCTATCCATGCCAGGTTTTTCGAGATTGATATCACCTTCGAAGAAACCATGCAGCTGGCGGATACGAGTCGGGTGGCGCATCTTACGTAGTGCTTTGGCCTCGATTTGGCGAATACGCTCACGAGTGACCTTAAACTGGCGCCCAACTTCCTCGAGCGTGCGGGAGTAGCCATCGGCTAGGCCAAAGCGTAGTGAGAGCACCTTGCGCTCACGCTCAGTCAACGAGTCGAGGACATCGGTGATTTTTTCGCGTAAGAGGCTGTAGGCGGTCATGTCATAGGGATTTTCAGCACCTTTATCTTCAATGAAGTCACCGAAATTTGTATCGTCTGAGTCGCCGACTGGGCTTTGTAGAGAAATCGGTTGTTGCGCCATCTTCATGATAGACTGCACGCGTTCAATCGGAAGGTTCATCTCGTCGGCGACCTCCTCTGCCGTGGGCTCGTGGCCCAGTTCCTGGAGGAGTTGCTTCTGCACTTGCATGACCTTGTTGAGGGTCTCGATCATGTGCACTGGAATACGAATCGTACGAGCCTGATCAGCGATAGAGCGGGTGATTGCTTGGCGAATCCACCATGTCGCGTAGGTCGAGAATTTGTAGCCGCGGCGGTATTCGAATTTCTCAACCGCTTTCATGAGGCCCATGTTACCTTCCTGAATTAAGTCGAGAAAGGAGAGGCCGCGGTTGGTGTATTTCTTGGCGATGGAGATCACTAGGCGCAGATTGGCTTCCACCATCTCTGTCTTTGCTTTGTGGGCCTGGCGCGTGCCAGTGCGCACTTCACGGATAATTTCCATGAACGCGCGGGCGTCCATTTTGAACTCGAGGGTGAGCTCTCCCAGGCGCTTCTCAATAGCTGCCACATCGACTTTTTTCTTACGACGGGTCGATACTTTATCGGCCGATTCGAGATCGTCGCAGTGGTCGGATATTTCGCGGTAGACGGGAGTTAGATTACTGAGGAAATCTTCAAATACTTTGAGCTTGAGGCAGTATTTACGCAGCACTAGGCGTAACTCCGTCTCGTATTTTTTCATGCGAGTGCGGGATCGCTTTTCGTTCGGGCCATTGCCTGCTTTGGCTGCTTCAAGCTGGCTATCCCACGCAGCGTAGATGCGCTCGCCGAGTTTGTGGGCTTGCTCGAGTAGCACTGGAAGGCTGTTGAAATAGGCTTCGCGGCTTTCGATCTTTTTGTCGAGCACGACGCGGTCAAAGCGCTCCTCACGGTTGAGAAGCTTTTGAACGATGTTATTTTGAAACTCGAGCGTGAGTGCGGTCGAGAACAGTGCATCCTGTGCGCGCAACTCGGCTTTCTCAATACGTTTAGAGATGGCGACCTCTTCTTCGCGAGTCAAAAGGGGCACTTGACCCATTTGCTTGAGGTACATCCGGACTGGGTCGTCAAGGATGTCATTTTGCGATGTGCGAACTTCTTTCTCCTCGGTTTCTTCCTGCCGCGCTTTGTAGGCTTCAACCTCACTATCGTCGAGAATCTCGACTTCGAGGTTTTGTAGGATAGAGATGATATTTTCGATCTCGTCAGGATTATTGACGCTATCAGGCAGAGCCTTGTTGATATCTTTGTAAGTGAGGAAGCTCTGCTCTTTGGAAAGTCGAATGAGCGTGCGGATACGCTCATTGAGCTTTTCTTGTGCCTTGACGGAGAGTTTACGTTTCTTAGGCGCAGCTCTTTCGATCTCTTTATTGATCTCTTCAGCGCTAACAGTCTTCTTCTCAGCGACTGTCTTCTTGGCTACAGCTTTTTTGGTCGGAGCTTTCTTAGCAGGCGCTTTCTTCTTCGCTACAATTTTTTTGGTCGGAGTTTTCTTAGCAGGCGCTTTTTTCTTGGCTACAATTTTTTTGGTCGGAGTTTTCTTAGCAGGCGCTTTTTTCTTGGCTACAACTTTTTTAGTGGGAGCTTTCTTAGCAGGCGCTTTTTTCTTGGCTACAACTTTTTTAGCGGGTGCTTTCTTCTTTGCAGCTACCTTTTTAACAGGTGCTTTTTTAGCTGCTTTTTTTGCGGTGGTCTTTTTCGCTGCTGACATAATCTGATGTGTTACTAAGAAGGTGGCTACTTGTTTAAATTTCTAGCTGGTGTGGTGTGGCAAGTTCGTTGCGAGCTGTTTTAACTAAACGCATAAGTGTTAGTTGCTCTGCGGGGGATGCGTTGGCGACTTGCTGTTTTAGGGTGTTAAGCCGATTTTTTAAGTAGTTGTTATAGATATAGTTTAATTGTGTGTTGATTTCAGTTTCAGCCAAATCAGCTTCGATGTCTAGATCTCTCGACTGAAGGTCGGCCATAAGTTGGCGGTCTTCAATTGTTTCAATGAGATTTTCGATATTTGATGTGTCTGGGATAAGTCCCTCTCGCAGTTCGGCAAGGATCCGCTTGAGCAGGCGACCTGCAGGTGATGAGCTATTAATCCAATCGTAATCAATTATTTCGGAGATTGCTGCGCTGTGTTCTGGAAAGTGTAAAACGAGCCAAAGTAGCTCCCACGTCCCGTCTGTCAATAGTGTGTCTCTGCTGTCTTTGTGAGTGCTACCGAGCTTTTGCCCGCCTTGATTATTCGCCTGTGGCTTGGGCGCTTTTTTGAAATCTACTAATGCGGCGTGTGGATCGACATTAAGTAGCCGCGAGGTGGTTTGAATGTAATCTTCGCGGGCGACTTCTGAGGGCACGTGCTGGAGTAGTTCAAAGACGTTGCGCAGTGCTGTGGTCTTTTCGTGGGTGCTAGGTGCGCGGCCATCGGGGAGGCTTTCGGAGACGGCTAGCTCAATCGCGCTCTTGGAGGCTTTGCGAAGCGGTTCAAGGGCTTCGGCGCCGTGCTGGCGTAGCAGATCGTCGGGGTCGGCCTTTTCGGGCAAGAGTAGGAAGCGAAACTCGAGGCCAGCCTTGAAGGCGAGCGGGAGCGCCCGCAGTGCAGCTTTACGGCCGGCCTTGTCGCCGTCGAGCAGGCACTCCACTGAGCTTGGCTGGTAGCGTCGCATGAGATGTAGCTGATCGTCGGTGATGGCGGTGCCCTGCGGGGCGACGGCAGTGTGCAGGCCGACTGACCAACAGCGGATGGCGTCGAGCTGCCCTTCGACCAGCAGGAAGCTCGCGCCTTCTTTGAGGTGCGTGCGTGCGTGGTCCATGCCGAATAGAATGCGACTTTTATGGAATATTTGTGTTTCAGGCGAGTTGACATATTTCGCTTCGCGGGCGGGGTCGTCTGCTGGAGTCTGCTCGAGCTGGCGAGCGGTAAAGGCAACCACGCGCCCCTGCACATCACGGATTGGCACCATGAGGCGGCCACGGAAGCGCGATTTAAAATTGTCGTGGTAGCTTTCGTTGTCGCGGGCGAAAAACAGGCCGCTTTTATGCATCGCAGCGGTGGAGATGCCGCGCTCTTTAAAATACAGTGCCAGTGCGTTACGCGCGGCTGGAGCATAGCCTATTTTGACTTCATCGGCAGTCTCCATCGTGAAGCCGCGTTGCTCTTGCCAGTAGTTGCGAACAGGTGCGGCTTCTTGTGATTCGGAAAACTGCTGGTGATACCAAGTGGTGGCGAGCTCGTGAATTTCAAAAATCTGCTTGCGTAGCGACACTTCCTCGCGAGAGGGGCCACCAGCTTCATATTCAAGAGTGATGTTAAACTTCTTGGCGATGAATTCGATGGCTTCTGGAAACTCGAGGTTTTCGACCTTCATGATGAAGGTGAAGCAGTCGCCACCTTCGCCAGTGCTAAAGCATTTGTAGAAGCCGCGGTCGGGATGTACGTAAAAAGAGGGTGTTTTTTCCTGTGTGAACGGGCTGAGGCCTTTCCATGAGCTACCAGCTCGTTTGAGTTCGACGTAGGGAGATACGAGATCCACCAGGTTCACCTGATGTTTTATCGTTTCAACTGATTGTTGCGCAATGCGAGCCACGTAATGATAGAGTAGTGTAGGGAGCTAAAAGAGCTTTAGAAATTAACGCAACCGATCGAGGGCGGTTTCGGCCTCGGCGCGTAGTGGATGGTTTGGCGCTAGGTCGATGAAACGATTGTAGAGCACGATCGCAGTGGAATTGTTCCCACTAATTCGTTCATAAGCCCGAGCGAGTGAGAGAGTGATCTCTGGACTGCGTGGAAAACGGTCGTAGGCACCCTCTAGTTCAGCGAGGAAATCGACAGGCTTTTTAGTGCGTTGAATTGTGCGCAAATAGTCGAGTGTGTAGTCGATCTTTTCGGGGGCTAAGCGAGTCGCCTCGAGCGCGGTGGTTTCGGCGTTTTTAACTTGGCCATCGAGGCGATAGGCGAGTGAGAGTTGGTTCCAGATATTTGCTTGGTTGTTGGCGCGGCCGAGCGCTTCCCAGTAGAGTTGAATGGCTTTTTTATAGTCGTGTTCCATCGATGCAGTTTCGGCATTTGCGACTAACTGCTGGAGGCTTAGTGGCGCATCGGTGGTGTCGAGCTCGGCTGTTTCGCTGTCGACTGCGATGGAGTCTGCATTCGATGTGTCAGTCGCTGTGCTTGACTCCGAGGGTAATGCTTCTAAGGCGGGTGTGTTGGCGAAGGCTTCAGCCATTTCCATATCCGCGATGACATCTGCTTTGCCAGTGGTAGTTTCGTCGAATGAGAATGTGGTACCAGCGCTATCCGAATCAGTGACGGTAGCTGCTTCGCTTGTCGCTACTGCGTCTTTCGCTGCGGCGGCAGCTTTCGATTTGGCTAGTTCGGCTTGCATGGTTTCTTGCGCGACTCGCCAGCGATCAAGTTCGCCACGAGCGCTGGCCCATTGGCTGGCTTCGAGTGCCCCGGGAAATTGTTTGTCGAGCTGATTGATGACGGTTTCAGCGGCTGCCCATTTTTGCTTGCGGAGGTGGATTTCGGTTAGCCCCAAGAGCCCAGTCAGTGCGTTGGGGTCATCGCTATTGGCAGCAATCTTTAACCAGCGCTCGGCTTGAGGAAGGTTATCCAGTTGTTTAAACAGTGTGCCGATGGCAGCTGCGGTGCTTGCGGAAGGGGCTTGGTTTTCTGGATCGACCGCTTTGAGGTAGGCGTCGAGTGCGACTTGGGGTTGTTGAGCTTCAGCGCGAAGTTCCCCAAGGCGAATCCAGAGCTTGTTGTCAAGCGCACTGGGTTCAACTAATGCGAGTGTTTCAAGCAGCTCGCGTGCGGCTTCAAATTGGTTGGCTTGTTCCTGTGCGCGGTAGGTTTGGTACAGCAGTTCGATGTTGTCTGGCGTGAGGCGCTGCGCGGCACTCAGGTAGAAGGCGGCTTCCGCGGTGTTACCGAGTGTCTCATAAATACTACCGATCTCTCGAAGAATGATTGTGTCGTTGGGGTAGGATTCTGCGAGGACTTCGAGCTTGGAAAGCGCTATGGTATCGTCACCAGCGGCACGCAGCGTAACGACTTCATTGAGGCCTTGGATTCTCTTTTCTTCGGGCCCAGTGCAACCTGCTGCGAGTGCGAGTGTCAGAGCTGTCAGTATGAAGATTACTTTTTTGGTGTTTGCTTTTAGCATAAGCAGTAATTTGTTGCGAGGTGTGTGTATTTCAGCAGATAAGACCACGGTGTTCTCGTCACTTTCGTTTCCCTCGTTTGGGTGTCAAGGGGATAGGCGTTTAATGGGACGTGATTTGCGGCTGATTTGCACTGTTTTTAGGGGTCTAGCTCTATTTGTTATTGGTTTGATGCCGTTATTGTTAGAGGCGCAGGCGCAGGATGAGTTGGCTCCGCGTGGGCCCTTGGGCTTAGTCTGGGAAGCGCCTATCAACGAGGGAGCAATGTACCACTCTGCAGTGGCGGCCTTGGTCGAGACTTATGAAGCCGTAGTCGGTGCCGAGCTCACAGCCGGTGATCGTGGTATGGTCGGCATTAAGGTGAATACTCGAAGCGGGCGTGGGTTGAGCACACCGCTGCAATTGTTACGCGCAGTGATTGGTGTGTTGGAGGCACGCGGATTTGGGCGGGAATCGATTATTATTGTGGATTACTCGGCGCATCAACTTCGGCAAGCCGGGATTATGCCATTGTTGAGTTCTGATTTGGGTGATTTTGAGGGGTGCCAAGTGTATGCTTTGGATAGTGAGCAGTATTATGATGTGGATTGGTTTTACGATAGCCCATTGCCGTCTAGCATGAGTCAAGAGCCGCAATTGTTGGGCGATTTTGGACGTGGCACGAATCCACTGGAGGAGCAGGTCAAGGAACGTAAGAGTTTTTTGGCTGCGCCCTTGCTGTTTGATGTCGATTTCTGGGTGAACTTAGCGGTCGGTGTTGATGACCAGGCGTTGGGGGTGGATGGAGCGCTGGCCAATGCAACTTTATGGAATGTGAGTAATAGCCAGCGCTTTCTTGGTAATGAGGCGACTGCCTCTGCGGCGGTTGCAGAGATCGCCGCGATCCCAGAACTGAGCGAGCGGATGGTGCTACATTTTGTATCTTTAGATCGTTACCAGTATATCGGTGGCCCGCGTTTCAAGTCACGCTATTCGCGCTCAGAGCCGCTTTTATGGATGAGCTCCGATCCAGTGGCGATTGATCGCTTGCTGTATGATCGAATGAACGAGCACCGCTTGTTGGATGGCTTTCCGGAAATCACGCCATTGCCTCGGCAGTTCCCCTTTGCTGCAAGCCTTGGCCTGGGCTTATACCAAAGATCAGAGATTCAGGTGCAGCGTTTAGCGAAGATCGATCTGGTCGAAAGCGATGAGTTATTGTTAAACTCGGTCGAGACCGAGTCTGCAGACTGAGAACGCGGCGCGCGAATTAATTTCGAATCAACGCAGAAACGCCTTGAACTGAGAGGCAAAGCTTCATTCTTTGATGATTATGCAAATCGCGGACTATTATCCGATTCTTATACAAATTTTAATCGCTGCCAGTATTGGTGTGGTGGTTCTTGCCGCGTCGCATGTGTTTGGCCAACGTGGCACGTCAGTTGGACTTAAGGATGAGCCGTACGAGTGTGGTATGCTGGCGCAAGGTTCAGGGCACGCGCGTTTTGCGGTGAAGTTTTATGTGACTGCCATGCTCTTTATTTTGTTTGATATTGAAGTTATCTTTTTGGTGCCATGGGTATTGGTATTTCGTGAATTTTTAGCGGCGAACTTGCCGATTTTATTGCCGATCTTCTTCTTTCTTTTCGTCTTAGTTCTTGGGCTGTTCTATGAGTTGAAGAAAGGCGCAATTGAGTGGGAAAACTAAATGAAACAGGATGCTCTGTTCAGCATGCTAATTCTATCGATAAATCTCAAATTGCCAGAGTCCTCTCTTATTTTTATTAGCCCCATCATTTTTCTTTAAATCTTTTGACAATAGACACTTACGGTTCACATATAAGTTATGCGTATTGACCGCTACATCGCTCAAACTCGTGTGATCGATATCGAAAGCACGGACTTCAAGGGTGCGTTGTCAGAATTGCTGAATGCCTGTGAGTTGTCTAAAGAGAAGAAGTTGACAAAAAAAGGGCTGTTGAACGATCTGCTAGATCGGGAAAAGCAAATGACGACTTACCTCGGTGGTGGGGTGTGCTTGCCGCACGCACGAGTGCCAATGAAGCGCAATTACATGATTGCGGTAGGGCGTTGCCCAAATGGCTTGAGTTATGAGGGGAATAATGAGTATCAGGATATCCGCTACGTCTTTTTGCTGCTGGCGGCAGAGAATGCGCGCAGTTATCTCTACAGTCTAGCGTCCCTCGCTCGTGTCTTTCAGGATGTTGCTTGTATGCAGCGTTTGAATGCGGCAGAGTCTCTGCCCGACTTTCGCCGCGAAGTAAAATCGGTGTTCGGAGGAGATGGCGCGAAGCCGCGGCAACGACACAATCGGTTTAATAATCTTATTTTAAAAGAGGCCGCCAAAATTGCTAAGGGCGCGAATTGCACCTCGGTATTGGTTTTTGGGGATACCTTTGGTGGTGGTGTCGAAGTGGGGCGAGTGTTTAAGGATTTTAAAACAGTACTGATTGCGCACGGCACTTCAGATTCGGCCTCAGAGCGCAATGATATCGATGCGATCTTACCGATCCGCTCATATAGTAATCACCGCTTTTCACAGTTACGCAGTGCGGTGCTGATCGGCCTGACGCGTGGTATTTTCTCCAGCAATGAGCGCCTCTGCTGTGTTGGTGGTCTGCCGCAGAGTAATCAATTTGATAGTATCACAGTGGTGGATGTGGAGCGTGAGTTTCAGACGATGCTGATGCAGAAATCAAATATGCTGCCCTCTGGCGTAAAAGCGGAGGTGGTCGAACGAGTGTTAGCCATTGCGACTGAGCTTGCGGTCGAAGGGCGCGAGGGACATCCTGTGGGTTGCCTGTTTGTGCTTGGCAATGCAGATAAAATTTCGGACTACACCAAGCCACTGATTCTTAATCCATTCTATGGCTATAAGGATGAGGATCGTAACATTTTGAATCCGTTTATGGATGAAACGGTGAAAGAGCTCTCGTCGATTGATGGTGCATTCATTATCCGAGGTGATGGGGTGCTAGTATCTGCAGGATCTTTAATTCACGCCCCAGACTACAATCACAACTTACCTAGCGGGCTCGGTAGTCGCCACGCAGCTGCAGCCTCGATTACACAAGTAGAAGATTGCCTCTGCGTCGTAGTATCTGGCAGCACTGGGCAGGTAACGCTCTTTCGTCGCGGCGAGATGTTACCACTGATCGAGAAAGCGCTGGTGCGTGATAGTTGATTGTTGATTGTTGATAGTTGTTGGTTGTTGGTTGATAGTTGATAGTTGTTGGTTGTTGGTTGATAGTTGATAGTTGTTGGTTGTTGGTTGATAGTTGATAGTTGATAGTTGTTGGTTGTTGGTTGATAGTTGATAGTTGTTGGTTGTTGGTTGATAGTTGTTGGTTGTTGGTTGTTAGTTGCTGGTTGTTAGTTGTTGTTGATAGTTGATTGTTAGTTGTTGTTGATAGTTGATTGTTGGTTGTTGTTGATAGTTGATTGTTGTTGTTGATTGTTCGCGATGGAGGGTTATCTGTGTTCGTATGTTTTTGAGGAGTAGCCGTCAGAATTAGATCGCTTGGCCTTATTCCCAATCAACTTCAAACAAGTCACAACGAACCACGACCATGTCCCGTATTGAACAAGCTTTTGCTACCGCTCGCGCCGAAAATCGCGCCGCTTTTGTCGGCTATCTTTGCGCAGGTGATCCCGACTTCGACACCTCTGTCAATGCCTGCCGTGCGGTGATTGAGGCAGGCGTGGATATTCTCGAATTGGGGGTGCCCTTTTCGGATCCGCTGGCAGATGGGTTGACTAACCAGTTGGCCGCTCAGCGTGCGCTGGATAGCGGTAGCACGAGTGAGCGCGTGTTGGAGTTGGTCAAAGCGGTGCGCGCTTTCAGCGAGGTGCCGATTGTGTTTTATACTTACTATAACTTGGTTTTTGCGCAGGGCAGCGATATATATGCGGCGAAGGCAAAGGCTGCTGGGGCCGATGGTTTATTGACCTTGGACTTGCCGCCAGAAGAAGCAGGCGAACATCTTGCAGCATGTGAGAAGCATGGCATGCAGACGGTTTTTATCGTCGCACCAACGACTCCGGATGAGCGACTTGAGGCGATTTGCAAAGCTGCAACTGGGTTTGTCTATTACGTCTCGCGCGAAGGTGTGACAGGTGAGCAGGCCTCGATGTCTGACAACATTAAAGCGCGCGTCGATATGATTAAGCAACACACTGACCTGCCCGTTGTGGTTGGTTTTGGAATTTCTAATGCAGGCCATGTGGCTACCGTGGCGCAAGCAGCAGACGGGGTTGTTGTTGGCAGTGCGATCGTCAATTGCATTGCCGGGAATGTGGGCGATGCGGGCGCCATTGAAAATGCTCTAAGGGCGAAGATGACTGCGTTGCTGGAAGGCAATGCATTGAGTAAAAAAGCTTAATAGTGCTACTCTTTCAATCAGGGCTTATGGGTTCGCGATTGATTGGATCATTACGCCAAGCTCAATGGCTGCATCTGCATAGATATTAGGAGCTGCTTGAGGTTCGACCGTGCTGCCGGGTTCTGTTTGGCAGAAGCTGACCTCGAGCTCGTTGATAGATGTGCCTAGACTATTGGCTGGTGAGGCGCCTCCTGTTGAGCCGCTGCGCGTGCCGACTGGAGGAGTCGTATTGCGACACTCGGCCAATCATCTCGCCGTAGAAGACCCAATCCTGCGGTGAGTGATGTCTTATTTATTTGAGCGTATTCAAGATCCAATTACAATCGATTTACTTTGCGGTGAGTTAAATATCGCTCGTCGTGGGTTGGAGCGAAAGTTTCGAGAGTTTTATCAGTGCACTCCATGGGAGATGCTTTGTCAGCTTCGTGTGGCTCGCGCGAAGCAGTTGTTATCGCAGACGAATCATCCTATTTCGTTGGTTTCTGAGTTGTGTGCCTTTAATGATCCCGAGCGCATGGCAGTCGTTTTTAAGCGAGTGGAGGGTATGGCGCCCTCAGCATTTCGGCAGGGTACTCGATCAGTGGGTTGATTTTTTTAACATTGGCCTGCTCTAATCCTTTTATATCCTTTAAGTCCAGTGGCCTTGAAAGCGTTATGAGCTTGCCTCAAGCAACCTTTCAGATTCGTGCAGAGGGGATGTGGAATTTGACGCTTTTGGTTGCTTTTTTTATTATGGTTATTTCGGTACTCGCATTGGTATTGGCTATGTTTTTAAGGCTGTCGTTGGCACTTGGGTGGCGTAACCACTGATTCAAGGATGTGGCAAAAATGATTTTCATCTACAGACATGGAGCATGGTGAAGGTTTTTTTGAATGGTATTTTTTTGACTATGTGATGAATAGAATCACTTTACAAAAAACTTACACGAGCAAGGAATTACAATCACCGCTATGAAACACAGATCTATTGGGACTACTCGACACCTCCTGAGGTCTGCGCTTATGGTGTCCCTGACCTGTGCCAAGAGATCCCAATTATGAGTTTAGAAAAGGCACTGCAACAACGCTATGGAAGCACTCGGCGCGCGGACAGGTTTTATGAAAAACAGGTCATCAGTTGCCTGAATGAGAAGATGATCGAATTCGTCTCTCGTCAGGAGATGATGTTTGTTTCTACCGCAGACGGTGAAGGCCATTGCGATAGTGCTATAAGAGTGGGCAATCCAGGGTTTGTTCGGGTGCTAAATAGTCAAACGATTGCTTATCCTGAATATCGTGGGAATGGGGTCTTTGCGAGTCTAGGTAATATCGCTGAGAATCCTCATGTTGGCTTATTACTGGTGGATTTTTATGATTCTACGATTGGGCTTCATATCAATGGCAAGGCATCAATTGTTGACGACTTGAAGGGCTGCGATGATCCACGCGCGGAAAGATGGGTGTGCGTTGAGGTCGAAGAAGCGTATATTCAATGTTCTAAGTACATTCCGTTATTGGAGCGTAAAAGCCAGGCAAGTACTTTGAGTTCAGATATCGAGAAGCCAAAGGGCGGAGATTTCTTTTGTGTTCAAGGTGGCGATGAACAGGGCGATGTAGCCAATCCATGACTGTGGATGTCTCTTCAACGTAGCACGCCAATGCTTGCGGAGTTAGAGCTATCGGTGGATTACATGCAGGTCCGGATTTACCCTCTGTAGTTGTGCGATGCCTTGGTTGCTGACTTTCGTTTGGCTTAGGTAAACTTTCTCTAGGTTCGAGAAGTTTTGGAGTATACGCAGGCCAGCATCGCTGATCGTAGTATTGTATAAGTTTAGATAGCGAATCTTCGCAAGTTTACTCAATACCTTGAGCTGCTCATCGCTTATGTTTGTGCCGTTGAGATGCAGGCGCTCGAGGTCTTGTAATTGTTGGACGACTGTAAAAAATCTCTCGGGAAGTTCAAGGTCACTACAGTCGAGCCAAGTGAGTTTTTGGTCAAATTGATTGAGTTGGTTGATGGCACTGTTGAGTTGCCCTGGGTCAACGACTCCGAGGTCGATACGAACGCTTTGATCGCTCCAGGCATTGTATTCTGCTTTGGCGCCGGTCGCGTTGATTAGCTTGATCAATGCATCGGTGTTCGCGTCGCCGATTTTGATATACTCTCCCACCGCATGGCTCAGCTCCGATTCATCGGGCCAGTAAGCACCCGCTTCGATCCATTGCCATACGCTTTTGATGTCTGCAGGTGAGACAGCGCCTTTTTCTTCGGGAGGCATGGTATCGTCATCGTGGCGTGGCAGTTGCATTCGGTACATCAGCTCGCTCTCTTCTGCATTGCCAGGGACGACCGCTGGCAGGTCGCTCTTTCCGCCGAGATTGATCGAGTGCTTAGTATCGAGTCGATAGCCACCTTTTTGTTTGGTGGCACCGTGGCAATTGTAGCAATGGCGCTTGAAGACCGATTGAGATGCTTCGAACAGAGCAATTCGTGGGTCTGCAGCGACAGGCTGGGTTGCTGCTGCTGAGGTCATTGCCATGGGGTCTATGTTTATGTCGATTGCCATCGAGTGCATGGGCATTACTCCGTGTGTGGAATCTGTGTTGGTCGGCTCCGAGGGATTCGGTTGGCTGATGGCCATTGCTTTATGGATACGCGGTTGTGGAGTGCCTTCGCTGCGTGGCTTCGCGAGGTTCGTCATCGATGTTGATTCTACAGGAGGTGCTTCGGGGTCGTGTTTGTCTGCTTTAAATGGTTTAGACAGAAAGCCTTTGCCGTGAATGAGTTCAGCTCCCTGATGGCCTGTGATGACCATGCTAAAAGTGGCTCCCATTAGTGACAGTATATAGAGCCATCTTGAACTGCGCCGACCGATGAGGCGATGCGTCCAATAGAGTAGATAGGTGAGAAGGATACAGCCGCCGAAGACGAGTCCCCAAAATTCATGCGCTTCGATTTCCTCACCATAGTTGCCGAAGTCTTCGTAGGCGAGGCCGAGGGCGATGGTGAGTCCCGCAGATAGTAATAGAAACAGGTGCAGCAAGCCGATCGTCTTATTTTTCGGCTTGTTGGTGTTTTTTTCGAGAAAGATTTCGACAAACCAAATGGCTGCTAGGGCACCAATCGGTAGGTGCAGCAGTACCATGTGGAAGGGACCAAATGGGAGCAGGAGTTCAGGCATGAGGATGGAGTGGGAAGGTGGGAATGTGATACAGGCATTCTTGCCTGTTGCACCGGGTCGGTGCGGATTCTGAAGGACAGACAAGAATGTCTGTATCACTTTATACGCGGCAATGACGGAGCATGGCCCTCCTTTTTTAGAACAATGCGGTTATTGGGCGACCTTTATCTGCGATGCGGAAGGGGCGACCACTGGGGGAGTGTACAACTTTATCTATCGGTAGGCCCAATGCGTAGGCAATGGTGGCGTTGAAGTCGGGCACGGTTACGCCGTTGTCGGCCACCGAGTGTCCACCCGCATCGGTTGCGCCGTAGACTTGTCCGCCTTTGATACCACCACCAGCAAGCACACAGGTGAATGCCGATGGATGGTGGTTGCGCCCTGCGTTGGCATTGATCTCTGGGGTGCGCCCAAATTCGGTACCGATCACCACGAGTGTCTCATCCAGTAGGCCGCGGTAGTGTAAATCGTCCAGTAGTGCCGCGACGGATTGGTCAAGTGGATTGGTAAGATTGGCGAGGTTGTCGTGGTTATCGTTGTGCGTATCCCATCCACCGAGTGTGAGTTCGACAAATCGTACGCCATGCTCAACCAGGCGGCGTGCCAGTAGGCAACTCTTGCCGAAGCGTGAATCTCCGTATATATCGCGGGTCAATTTAGGCTCTTTACTCAGGTCGAATGCGGCTAGGTCTTTACTGTTCATCAGCTTGATCGCTTCATCGTAGACATCGCTGTAGGCACGCACTTGCTTGGCTGGGTATTTCTTATGGAAGGATAGATCCATCATTTGAGCGAGCTCGAGCCGTTCACGCATTTCGGCTTCGTCGATGCTTTGGTGGCGATGAATATGAGGTAGACCTGAGTCTGGAGTGCCGAGGTGAAGCGGTTCGTATTTTGAGTCGAGGAAGCCTGCACCGCCGGGCGCATTGTTACTACCGCCGATACGGATATTACCCGGCAAGGTGGAGTTGGTCTTACCAGACATATTATTCAGCCATGCGCCGAGGCCAGGGTGCTTAATGGTGCCGCGTTGTGCATAGCTAGTATGCATGAAGTAGGTGCCGGGTTCGTGCGCGCCTTGGTTAGAATACATGGAGCGGATGATTGCGAGCTTGTCCATGCGCTTGGCAAGGCTGGGCAGGTATTCAGAGATTTGGATGCCAGCGACATTGGTATCGATCGTTGAGACCGGGCCTTGCTCTTTCCAGTTGGGCTTGGGGTCGAACGTGTCGATGTGGCTCATGCCACCGCTTAAATAAATATAGATGACATTGCGGGCGGTCGGTTTTTTAACTGTTTGTGTGGCCCAAAGCGGAGTGGTCGTAGCTGAGAGGCCTACGCCGAGCAGCGCCTTCGCTGAGTATTGCATGAATTTACGGCGTGAGAGTTCATCCAGTTTGTTGAGTTCGTCATACATGGTTGTGGGGTCCTTTCGTCGTTACTGGATGAATAGAAATTGCTGGGTATTGAGCATGGCCCAGATGATGCGCTGACGGGCTTTCTCTGGGTTTTGTTTGAAGTCGGGAAGTAATATTTCAAGTTCTTCTGCCGATGGTTCGCGCGCAAGGAATCCGAGATAAAGTGTTTTGAGTTTTTCTTCAGGTGTCTTTGCTAGACGAGCCTCCAAGACTGGGGCCGAGCGCTGTGCCAGTAGCCAGTTGGTCTGGCTTGAGTTCATCAGGAACAGCGCTTGCAACACGTTACTACCGTCATCGCGGTTTTCGATAAGCATTCGGTCTGATTGACCGAAAACTTCAAGTAGGTGGCCATTACGCTGGGGCGATTCGAGCTCGGAGGCGCGGCGGATGTTTTTGATCCATCGTTCGTCTGCTTTATTACGCTGACCGTTGTTGGTCGTGTTATTCACCGTGGGGAAGTTTGCCATCATCGGCGACATCCCCATCATGGGTGTTTCGTCAGCGGCAAGTTGACCCAGGTTGGGATTGAGTGCTGCGCTCCATGCTTTACGGGTTTCATTTAACTTCCTGCGAGCGGCTTTGTGTTCGGGTGTATTGCGCAGAACTGGGTCTTTGTTGATTTTTGAATACTCAGATCTGGCAATGTTATACTCGGTATAGACATCTGTCATTTTAATGATGTGAGACGCGATTTTTTGCACGGACCACTCTTCTGCGTAGACAGCAGCTGCAGGCTTTTTCCCCGTTTCGTATTTGATGCCATTATTATTGGCAGTGTAGCTAGGCTTGAGTAGCAGATCAATGTCAGGCGTCATCAGCGTCGCGATCGAGTCCCAAATTTGCTCCGAGCTCATGCGCTGAAAGATTGGACCTTCGAGGTGATAGTCGTCAGTCAGGTCTGGGTTGTCGATGACTGCCTGGCGCTGGAAATAATCGGTATTGTAGAGTACGCGCAGGTATTGTTTCAGATCGTAATCGAGCCCGATCATCACAGCTTCGAGATAGTCCATCAGTTCAGGCACATCGACGACGGACTCTTCTGTGAGTTCGTCGACTGGCTCGATCAGACCTTTGCCCATCGCGTGCTTCCACATACGGTTGGCTATGACTAGTGTGAAGCGCTGGTTATTTTGCGAGATCATCCACTCGACATAACTTTTTACACGTCTCTCAGAATCATGTAGATCGGCGTTGGATTGCTTGCCGTAGAGTACTTTGGGGGCGACGGTGTCTTTGGGTTGAGCGTCGTCGTATTGGTAATCATGTGGTAGTTCGAGATTACGATTTGAGTGAATGACACCCCACCGCAGAGGGTCAAAAAACTCACGGCCAGCGCTGACTGGGCTCGGTGCTTGGTAGCCGGGAATTTTTCCGTTATTGGTTCGTCTAGTCTCTTTTCGAAGCCGTTCACTGACTTTTTTTAGTTTGGGGTCATCTAAGTTGATGTTAACTCCGGTTTTTAGGCCGTAGGTGTACGCGGCGAGTTGGTAAAAGTCTTTTTGGCTCCACACATCCGTGGGGTGGTCATGGCACTGTGCGCATTGCATCTGTGTGCCTAGGAAGACCTGCGTGGTCATTGACATGTTGTCGAGGGGCATGCCGAAGTCACGCAGGTAGTAGGCGACGGCAGGATTATCCCAAGGGTAACCTTCGGCAGTGAGGAGTGATTCGACGAAATCGTTGTAGGGAACATTGCGCCGCACTTGTTCTTTGAGCCATGGGATATAGTAAATACCCCCGTAGCGACTGCCTTCTCGACCTGTTGTCTTGGCACGTAGCACATCGGCCCAGAGATTGAAGTTGTGGCTAACGTAGCCGGGGGAGTCCAACAGCTTATCGACGAGCTCCGAGCGTTTACTGGGGTTCGAGTCATTAAGGAAATGAACGGCCTCGGCGTAGCTCGGAATGCGGCCAATAATTTTTAGGTAGGCGCGGCGCAGGTACGTCGCGTCGTCGACGATAGGGGCGGGTGAGACGCCCTGCGACTGCCAATACTTGGCGAGTAATTCGTCGATTTTTCTGCTAGCAGAAAAATGATGCTGTACCTTGGTGACAGGCGCGACATCCGGCTGAGTCGATGTGTCGTAGGAGGTCGCTGTGAGACGGCCTGCTTGTTTCTGATTTAAAATGTAAGCACGGTCTTTGACGGAGAATTTGCTGAGCGAGAGAGTGAACTGTTTACGATTATCATTGCGACGTATCGTGACTTGATTGCCATACATTGCGATCAGCTCGGCATCAATGGTCTTACCCTCAGCGCTAGTGAAGATTCTAGCCGATGCTGTGGGAGCAAATAATGAGGCTAGAATCAGTGCACTCGTAAGGGTGACAGTGTAGAGGTGTCGAGACATAGGTAGACGCGGTTATTTCTGTCGACTTAAAGGCGGAAAGGTAGACTTGTAATGACTAATTAAGTGGGTAGTTGTGTCAATCGTAACAGCTTAATGAGCGGCTAGTTAGGTTCTAAAGTTTCGGGTCTAAGTTAGATCGTCGATGGTTCGTATTTGTTGCATGTGTAGACACGATTTTTTACAAAATGGGTGGTGCTGCGATGATCACCTGTATTAGTACTGCTTGGAAAACAAAAAATCCGCCTGTGCGTTCGCAGCAGGCGGATTTGAAAGTGGAGACTCGAGATTGGTAGCGAACTACCCTTTGTAGATCTTCAACAGTGCGTCGGCGATTTCCGAAGGGTTGCGAGCGATCGAGACGCCGGCGTCTTCCATGGCTGCGAACTTGGCTTCGGCTGTGCCGGCACCGTTGGCGGAGACGATGGCACCTGCGTGGCCCATGGTGCGGCCCTTTGGTGCGGAAGCGCCTGCGATAAATCCAGCGACTGGCTTCTTCACATGCTCCTTGATGTAGGCGCAGGCTTCTTCTTCGGCACTGCCACCGATTTCGCCGATCATGATGATCGCATCGGTGTCAGGATCTTCGTTGAGCAGGCGCACTGCATCCAGCTGAGAAGTGCCGTTGATTGGATCGCCACCGATACCGATACATGTGGATTGGCCGTGGCCGCGCTGTGTCAGCTGATAAACTGCTTCGTAGGTCAATGTGCCGGAGCGAGAGACCACACCGACCCGACCTGGCTTGTGGATGTAGCCCGGCATGATGCCAATCTTGCACTCTCCTGGTGTGATGATGCCTGGGCAGTTGGGGCCGATCAGGCGTGTCTTAGTGTTGTGGAAGAAGAGGCGACGGCGCACTTCAGCCATGTCGCGAACCGGTACACCTTCGGTGATGCAGATGACGAGAGGAATCTCGGCTTCGATCGCTTCGAGAATGGAGTCTGCGGCGAAGGCCGGCGGGACGTAGATGACGGATGCGTTGGCACCGTGCTCTTTAACCGCTTCGGCGACGGTGTTGCAGACGGGCACTTTGCCCTCCCACAGTTGACCGCCTTTACCGGGAGTGACACCGGCTACGACGTTGGTGCCGTATTCGATGCACTGTTGTGTGTGAAATGTGCCAGTCTTACCGGTGATACCCTGGACGACTAGACGTGTATTTTTATTTACAAGAACGCTCATTTTGAAATGTGTGTTTAACTGTGTTCGTTGTCAGGATTATGCGTCGGCCTTGACTTGCTCGACGATGATTTCGGCGGCTTGCACTAGGCTGTCTGCTGGAGTGAGGGCGACACCGCTTTCGCGGAGGATCTGCTTGCCGGCTTCAACGTTGGTCCCTTCGAGGCGTACGACGAGGGGGACGGTAATTTCGACGTTTTTCGCCGCTGCAATAATGCCGCGGGCGATGACATCGCATTTCATAATACCGCCGAAAATATTCACGAGGATACCCTTCACATTTGGATCGGAAAGGATGATTTTAAAAGCCGCAGTGACTTGGTCTTCGTTGGCGCCTCCACCAACGTCCAAAAAGTTGGCCGGTGAACCGCCGAAGCTTTGAATAATGTCCATGGTAGCCATCGCCAGGCCTGCTCCATTGACCATACAGGCGATGTTCCCATCGAGTGCAATGTATGCGAGATTGTGCTTGGAGGCTTCGATCTCCTTGGGGTCCTCTTCGTTAAGGTCGCGCAGTTGTTGTATGTCAGAATGCTGAAAGATCGCATTGTCGTCGAAGGAGACTTTTGCGTCGAGGGCGATCAGATTCCCTGATTTATCGGTGACCAGTGGATTGATTTCGACCAGCATCGCGTTTTTGTCCCAAAACATCTTGTAGATGCCAGTGAGTATGCGTGTGAATTGCTTGATTTGGTCACCACTGAAGCCGAGCGCGAATGCGACTTGGCGACACTGGTGGTGGCGCAGTCCCATCGTCGGGGAAACCGGCACCCGAATTAGTTTCTCCGGTGTTTTCTCGGCGACTTCTTCAATATCCATGCCGCCTTCGGTCGAAGCGATGATCACTGATTGAGCAGTTTCTCGGTCGAGAACGATTGCGAGATAATATTCGTGATCAATGTCACAACCTTCAGTGACGTACAGTGTCTGCACTTTTCGACCTTCTGGGCCAGTTTGTGCCGTCACTAGAGTGTTGTCTAACATATGCTCGGCAGCTTCTTTTGCTGCCGCGTGGCCTTTGACCACTTTGACGCCACCTTTGTAGCCATCTGAGAATGTGCCCTTGCCGCGGCCACCTGCGTGGATTTGGGCCTTCACAACGATCATGTCGTCGTCGCTTAAGTGGGAGATTGCGGTATCGACTTCTTGGGATGTTTGGGCGGCATAACCGCGCGGAACCGGAACTCCGTGTTCCTCAAGAAGGCGTTTGGCCTGATATTCGTGAATATTCATCGATTGTGGATTAAGTGTTAATGCAAGGAAAGAAAGCTAGCTTGATGCCAAGGTTGCTGCGGGGGTGCAACCTATTTTAGTCGATTTTAATAGAATAAATATCTAGATGTAGAGTAATTAAGCACCTGCGGCAGCGCGGCAAACCTAATAATTAACTTGATATCAAGCGTTATCCAATTTAGCACTTATTTAAGGTTCATCGTCATTTACCGGGGAGATACTATTCTGAGCCTAATGGAGCGGCTATTCTGTTGGGGAGGGTTGACCTCCGTGTCGACCACGGGCACTTGAAAATCACATAATAATCCAAGAGGTTCCAAAAGCGGATGATCCTGTCAGACGCTCCCGCATCGGCAGCGGACCCAGATTATGCATTA
>Ga0222717_10000910_pt1 | contig 24736 bp, 30 predicted proteins | sample C33_18DmetaG_FD_165053 | JGI IMG/M metagenome (GOLD analysis project Ga0222717, IMG submission 165053) | Estuarine water microbial communities from San Francisco Bay, California, United States - C33_18D | ecosystem: Environmental > Aquatic > Marine > Unclassified | place: USA: California... | reverse complement strand
TTATTTTGGCACCATCAGGACGCGTTGGTATATCAAATTATTTACCTGCCGATAAATTTCATGTAACAGGTAATATATTAGCATCAGGAAATATAACTGCTTACTATTCTGATATGAGATTAAAAAATATAAGTGAATATGTTAAAAATGTATTAACAACACTAGATAAAATAAGTGTATTTAAATATAAATGTAACGATTTAGCAATATCATTTGGATATGATAATAGTAAAAATGAAATTGGTTTAAGTGCACAAGAAATTAAAAAATATTATCCTGAATTAATTGAACTAGCCCCATTTGATGCTATATTTGATAGAGATCTCAAAAAGAAGGTATCAAAATCAGGTGATAATTATTTAACAATAAATTATGAAAGATTAGTTCCTATACTATTGCAAGGTATCAAAGAGCTTAACGCCAACAACAAAGCTATTGAAGAAAAAATTAAGGTATTTGAAGACAAATATACTATTCTTGAAGACAAATATAATAGTCTTGAAAAGGAGCTTCAAGAAATAAGAAAATTATTAGGCAAATAAATATTATTTAATGTTAAAATAATATAATTTATTTGTAGATATGGTATTACAATCATCAGGCGCTATTTCATTATATGATATTCAAACAGAATTTGGTGGTTCTACTCCTATTAGTATGTCTGAATATTATGGAGCAGCTTCTGGCATCCCTTCATCGGGTTCAATATCTTTTAGTAATTTTTATGGTAAAAGTGCACTATCAAGTGGACCACCGACTCCTGTTGCATCATCTATACCGGATAGATCAGGAGGTGTCGGTCAAACTAATTATGAAATTGTAAAAGGGTTATATGCCAATAATTTAACGCGAAGCGAGGGTGCAACAAGTTTTAATGAAAAAGATGCTACAGATATAGGCAGTAGTAATGATGTTAAATATCCAAATATAATAATTCAAGCTAAGCCAGGCGATACATTAAATTTAGTATCACAATTGTATACAATGGGATATTATAAAGAATATTCAGAATTTTGGGTTTGGTTAGGTTCAAGTTGGTATAGATTTGCATCACCATATGAAACATTCTATGGTCCCTATTTATTTGATGTAAACTATACAATACCATCAGATACGCCCGCTGGTAATTATGCTTTAGCAGTAGCATGTTCTTATTATAATTTGGGTTCTTGGAGTTTTAGAAGTTGGAAATCTTATTCATTGCATGTGTGGACATAATTTTGAGTACATAATTTTATTTTTATTGTAAAATTTATAATTTACAAATTTACAAATTTACAAAGATTTTTAAAATTATGTACTCAAATTATTAACTATTTAATACTATTTATAATAAATAATGATATATAAATAAAGGTAATTCAATCAACAAATTCTAATATACAGAGTTCACCACCAGCACAGGTTCCTCAATCTACATATTCTAATACATGTGAAAGTATAATAGGTTGTATAATTAGTTATGTTGTACAGGGTGTGGCTCTTGGCACCGGTTCACAATTGGCTAGTCGTGGTATTGATGCTATCACGATGACTCACAAAAATAGAAAATGTAAGAAATATAACATATAAAGATTATTTTATATTATCTAATAATAAAATAACATAAGTAATATTTATGAATATTAAATTAGTATTTTTTATTAATTTTTTGACAGGTTGTATAGCATATACACCTGGACTCATTAAAGCACCACTATATAGATATTGGAATTGTATAGGATTTAAAAATTGCATTCCAGAAAATAAACCTTATCAATTTAATGTTGGTGAAATTCCATTAGTAGCATGGAAATCTACAAATAATACTTACCTAAGTACTCTAAATATTTGTAGACATTTTGGTTCTACACTTCACGAAGGTAGTATTGAAGACGGATGTCTTAAATGTCCTTATCATGGATATAAACATTCAGAAAGTGATAAATGCGGTATTATTATTGAACATGATAATAAGCTTTGGTGGTCTTACAAACCTGTTGAAAAAGCGCCTCAAACAATACCTTATATTGGAGATGATTTTATGTCTGATTACATTGAATATGAAATGAATGAAGAATTACCATTTTGTATGTATAATTCAATGGATATTAATCATGCAGAACATATTCATAGTGGTGTATTTGGTTTTGGAAGTAATATTCCTATTAAAAATTATAAACATATAAAAAAATCTGAAAATGTTATCGGATCAAGTTTTGATCATTTTTCAAAAGATAATATTAAGCTAATCAATAAAAATATTTCGCTTGGTATTGATACATTTACAAGTAATTATCACGAATATATATATCCTTCAACAACATGGTCCGTTGTTAATCATGGAGAAGATAAAAAACTTGTTATAGGAGTATCTATGACACCAAGTGATGTTTACAAAACGCGATGGTATGTTACTATTCGCTGTAATTATATGAAGGGTGGAATTAATAAAAATATTTTAAATTTAGCTGCACGCATGATTTTAAGCCAAGATAAAAAACAATTTGAAAGACAATCTAAGAATACTTTATTGCGTGATAACTTTATTTTAACAAAAATGTTAAATTACGAAGACCACATCTTGGATATGAAGAAAATATTCAAAAACTACGAATATCCCAAATTAAAAGATTTTATCGACTATCACATTTCTAATTCCTGATAATTTATCCTTTATTTTTTTCATAAAGCTTTTTTCATTTATATATGTTGTATGAATATTTTTATTATCGAAAGTATGGTAAACACATGAGTTTTTTACATAATACGACTTGAAAAAATGATCTTTATTTTCATTCTTATAAACGAAATTATAAGTAGTGTCCATTATACTATTAAAAATTGATATAAATATTATCAATCAAAATTTAATAATAATGGATATCAAAAAACTTATCAATGAAAGCGTAATCACTAACTGGAAAGACGTTTTAATCAATTGTATTGAACCTTATGAAGTTATCATAAATACTAAATTGTCTAATGAATATGCTAAGTCTAATAATATTTTCCCTGATATATCACTTATATTCAATTGTTTTAATTATTTTAATGTAGAAGATATCAAATGTATTATTGTTGGTCAAGATTGTTATCATACGCGTGATGTAGCAAATGGATTATGTTTCTCACATTCTCAACAAACTAATAATAAATTACAACCGAGTTTGCGTAATATTTTCAAGGAATTGCAAAGAACCGAACATATCGCACGTAAAGAATCAGATTTAAGTGATTGGGCAGAACAAGGATGTTTATTGCTTAATATGTCATTAACCGTATTAGAAGGAAAGCCTAATTCTCATTCTAATATATGGAATCCCTTCTTGAATGCAGTTATCAAATGGATAGCGGAAAATTGTGAGAACGTTTGCATAATGTTATGGGGTAATTTTGCTCAAACAACAGAAATATATTTTCGCAATACCAATAATATTATATTAAAAGCAGGGCATCCATCGCCTTTAAATACGAAGAACCCTTTTATTGGTTGTGGGCACTTTGAAAAATGCAATGAATACCATGATATTAAATGGGTATAAAAAATGATTGACGTATATTAGATTTATAACATTACAAATTAATTTTGATTCATCTGAATATATTAATGTTTTACAATACAATTTTGTTAAGAAATATCCACAATATTCATATTCTAAATAAAAAAGTTTAACGTAAATGATAAAACCGGTATAAAAAAATGTAAAAATGTTTCCTGGAATACAGAACTGCATGTTACTTATATTTATTAGCATAATAAAGTATATATGAATATCTCACATATATATTATAATAATGAAAAGTATTCTATATTGTGTTTTTTGCGTTGCGTGCATTTTTGAAGGGGTTAATAGTTATAATATGAATAATTTCCCAATTATCAAAAGGCTATTTGATAAGAGAAATCAAAATAATTATAGCAAGAAAACTTATGATAATTATGCATTAAATAAACTTCGTCTTGACGATATGGCAGCCAATATTGTAGGACCTAAAAAAAATAATACTAGTGTTAGCAATAAATAAATATATTAGTTAAGTAGCTATCTTGTTATAAAAATTAGATATTAATCACTACATCTAATTATTAATTTAAAATATATAATATATATAATATATATTATACTATGAGTTATAAAGATCCAAAAAGAAAGGTAGGATCTCAATCTGAGATTCCTAGTATTGATGAAGATACGAATATTATAAATGTTAAAGGTTATCAAAACTTTACTATCAACAAATCATCGTTAGATATTAATGCTAAAAGCAAATTTGAAAAAATTAATAAAGTTATTAGCGAGTTTAAGGATTATAATTCTTTTTGTGATATTGGTTGTTCAGCTGGAATAGTTAGTATTTTAGCTTACAAAAATAATTTTAAAAATATAGTATCTATTGATCATGATCAAGAATATATAACAATATTAAACAAATTAATTAATAAGCTTAATATTACTTATATAAATACTAAAATAGAAAGTTTTGGTATTGATAAAAATACATATGATATAGTATTTTGTGGAGCAATAATACATTGGATATGGTCATTGACATCTAATTATTCTTCTTTTGAAGAGATATTTAAATATTTAAGTAGTATAACTAATAATATTTTATTAATTGAATGGATTAGTGAACACGATAATGCAATAAAAGGCTTCGGGCATATAACTAAAAATAAACAAAATTATACAACTGCTAATTTTAATAATAGTATAGGTAAATATTTCAAATTATTAAAAATAATAGAATTAGATGGTGCTACTCGTATTCTTTATGTAGCAGAAAAATATCATCATCAATTAATCCACATGGTTTAGATTTATTTGATAAATTAATATTACAATCTAAATTACCATTTATAGTTGCCCAACCAAAATCACACAAATAAATACTATCATTTAATAATAAAATTTCTGAATTATGTTTAATATCATTATGTTTAATATTTAATTTTTTAATTTCTTTGATTATATTACTTAATTGTTTTTTGTAATTATTATTTGAATTGAATATTTTTTCAGAAATTGCTTCACCACAATATGACATTATTATTATTTGATTATTAATATCATAAAAAATTAATTTCGGTACATTAATTTGCTGTTTATTCAATAGATTTAATATATGTATTTCTCTTTCAAATACATGGTAATCCTTATAATTTATTATTTTTTTTATTACAATAGTATTATCAGTATCTTTATAAACATTGGACGTTGCAGATTTTTTTAATAATCTTATCCTTATATTTTTATTTTCATATTTAACATGGATATTCGTTAAATCAATAGTCCCTTTTTTTAAATCCATATTAATATATTGTTATTTTTTTTTTTCCATTGCTGCTACACCTGCTATTGTTGAAATATATGTTAAAAATGCTGATGATAATCCTATCTGAAAATAGTAATTATCAAAATTAATAAACTTTTTAGAAAAATTAATTATAGGATCTGTAACTCTTACAATAGCCTTTGGTGGTGTTGTATTTGGTAATGTTCTCGCTAACAATAATAAGGTTGATATTAATACAAAATTTTGCACTCCTTCTAAAAAAACATTTTCGAATAATGCAACCTTTGAATTCCTTGCTATACCTATCATTTCGTTAGTATCATGTAGCATAAAACATAAATTATTTCTTCTTATATATGGTAATCTTAAATTATTATTTAATACTAACATTTATAGTGTATAATTATTTATTTTTTATATAAAAATTGATTAAATAATAGTATTATATAATTATACAATAATAATGGAGCTAGATAATTCTTATATAGTATTATTGGACTATCTTTATAGATACGAAACTATTAATGATTATATAGATAAAAAATATTGGCTACTTAAAAATTATATTTTCAGTAAATGTTTTTTATCTGATAAGCCATTGGAAATTTATCAATTAAAGAAACTCGAAAAACATATATTGGAGTTTTATCTTTTATTTGAAAATATTGATTATAAAGCAATTTTGGAACATCAAAATCCTATTATGTTTATTAACTATTTGTCTCATATAAAAGAAAAACTTATATCTAAAAACTGAATAAGAGTCAGTGTAAAGCGAGTAATACTTAAAGGTTTCGTTATAATTATAATGGTATATAGTATATGGTGAGTATAAGTGATTAAAAATATGATTTGCTAAATATTATAAACACTAGTTAGAATGCTAAGATTATTAATACTACTATTAAAAAAAAATTTTCATAATATTTATTTGATAGAATTGATGAAGATATTGTTGTCATCAATGATGGTAAGTATTTTACACTTGCCAATATATCACATTAGTGTATTAATAAAACTATCTAGTAGAAATCTCAATAAATACTATGGAACAAGATGTTTAAAGGCGTCTCTTATTAATTGCCTAAAAATTGATTTCTTATAGTTTAATATAATTTATTAAACATGGAAGATAATATTGAAAATTTTATATATTTTATTGTAGGAGTTTATATAATTTTGATTGCTTGTTCATATATATTTGTATTCTTCTTTCCAATTAGGTTTAATACATATATTTGTACAGATAAAAATAAAAATTGATATTGTATCTATTCTTTATTTTATAGACCTGAAAGATGGTCTCCTAAAAAACTAATTGAGTATAATCAGCAAAAAGGAATCATACAATATACAAGTTAGAAGGCAATATGTCAAGAACTCGAAAGGGGGAATCGCTGCTAGTATATGGTACCTAAGTAGCTATTATATGATTTAGTTTTTTTACATTCAATTTCTATTTTTTAAAATTTTAATTACTATTTATTTTTATTTTTACAACATAACAATTGCAAGTATTTAACGTTCATTGTATTATTTGAAGAAGAAGTTTTTGGAAAAATAATTATTAACTATCCTCGTGGATATCATTATTTCTAATAATATTGAGATTGATTGCAAGAAATATATGCCTTATTTATCTTCTAATATTGATATTTAGAAGCAGTTTGTAGCACTTGCAAGCATTGTTACATTGTTAAGGGGTTGCCTGAAATCATTTGTACTGAAAATGGGAAAAAATGATTAGTACCTGGTTTGTTTTTTCGATATGGCTAATACAATGAGCTACTTTGACTTTGTTGGCGAAGATTGTATGGAGAGGATTATGGAGACATCGGCTGACCAGCTGGAAGACAGCATTAATATTGTTGTTTACAAGCTGATGAAATATGTCGAGACCAGGTATGATGAAGAATTTAAGATCAATACAAACAAGTTTAATATGAACTGGTTTTTACTTACTATCTCATGTAAAGTGTTGAAATCAGTCTAATTGACTGATGTATGTTGGATGTGTTTGTGTAGTGTATGCTTGTTATATATTTTTTATATTTATTAAAAGGACATAGAGAATTGATGTGTTATTATTATTATGATAATATCAAGAGATAAAGCCTTGAAGTTTTTAAAGGAAGCTGATTTTAAAGCTAAATTATTTTCTAAGGATGAAAAACGTAAAGTTGGTGCTATAATTTTGGAAAATGAAAGCTTAATACAGCTTAGCTGTGGCTATAATGGGTTGCCGAGAAGGTTAAAAGAAACTAGAAAGAGATGGTTAAAGAAAAACAAGGATTTATATGTAATACATGCTGAAACAAATGCTATTGTACAAGCAGCAAGAACAAACAGTAATATAAATAATAGCATTATGGTATGTAATCGTTTCCCTTGTCATAATTGTTGCTTAAATATAATACAAGCTGGTATTAAGTTGCTTGTGACAATAGAACCAGATTGGGATAATCTAAGTGATAAATGGAGGCAATCATTTTATGCTTCTAAGGAAATGTTAGATGAATTAAAAATAAATATTATGTTTTTTAAAGAAAGTGATTTAGTATAATAGATTTATTTTTTTGTAGATATTTAGACTTGTTAGGTTTTTCTTATTTCTTAGGTTTGGGCTTTTTAGATTTCTTATTTAATTCTTTTATATTAACTAATTCGCCTTTATATTTAACATATTCTTTGCGATCTCCTGGTATTTTATATATACATCTATCTTTTCCTAAAATCTCTTTTTTGATACCAGTATTCTTACAATGTTTTAGTTTTCTTCCTCCTTTTGATTTTGATGAATCATCTATTTCTACACTAACATCACTCGAATTATAACTTAATTTTGAAGAGCTTGATTTTATGTAAGAATTTTCAAATATATTGTTATATAAATTATTTGTAACTTCTTTACTATAAATCTTACTAAATAAAATTAAAAAGTTTATTTTTAATTTTTCTATTGATTTTAATAAATTATCACGTTCTTCATATAATGTATTTAATTCATGTGAATTAATTTTTTGTTTACTATCTTTTTCTATATCTGCAATATTTTCTTCAACTTTTATTATATTTTTTTTAAATTCATCTATTTTTACTTTATATCCAGTTAAAAATTTACTTTTTTCATTATCATCATCCAATAGGTTCAAAGCTAATACCAAATTTTGATGATTTTTTTCATATTCTTTTTTAGCACTTTCAAATTCTTCTCGCGTATAACTATAATAAGGTTCTTGTTTTATTTCATTTTGAATTTTTTTTAAATAATTATTATCAAACAAAATTATTTCATTATCTTCTGTTCTGTATTTTTGCCATACTTTTTGAATTAAACGATAATATTTTTGAATAGCTCTATCAGCTAAATGTGTATATTTTGATATATTATTATTATATTTTACTATTGTAGATTCATCATCTTTATACATTCTACGTTCCGTAACAATATATTCTTTCCATACTGCTACCATATAAAAAATTTGTATAAGTAATATTTTTTTTTCAAAATTATTTATTAAATCAAAATTATTTATAAACTCAATTACTACGTCTATTAAAGGTTTTACATTACTACCATCTTCTTTATTTAATTCTTCTTTTAGTTTTTTCAAGAGTTCAGTTATTATATTTTCTATTTTTTTCATTTTATTTGGACTTTTAACGCCTGGTAAAAAATATTTTGATAAATGCTCTGCTGTATTTATTATTTCATTTTTATTATTTATAATAACAGCACTAAATATACTTTTTCCACTATGTGCACTAAGAAGCATTATTGCAAATAAATATAAACCTTTTTCATTAGTTATTTTTGCTATAGCTTGATTTATTTTATAATTTAAATCTTGATTTAACTCATTAAATAATTTTTCATTTTTATTTTTATAGTTTTGTTTTTTTTCTCTCTCTCTGTCTTTATCTTTGCTTCTGATTCTGCTTCTGCTTCTGCTTCTGCTTCTGCTTCTGCTTCTGCCTTTATTATTAGTTATACTATTTAAAAAATCAAAATATTTTTCCGTATCTGTATCTGTATCAATAATAAAATGTTGTAAGTAAATTAATAAATTTATAAAAAAATCTTTAAGATAATTATATTTTTCATTAGTACTTAATTCAATCATGAACATATATTTATCTTTTAAAAGCTTTTCATTTCCTGTTATTTTAAGTATTGTATTAAATTGTAAAGTATTTAATTCTTTAATATTAAGTGCATTAGTTTTTGATATTTTCATTTCATGCTTTGCAATACTTTTTTTAATCATTTCCCAGTCTTTCCAAACTATTTTTGGCTTGTTTAATATTGATGTCATTAGTATTTTCTAATAATAATAAATAAAAATAAAATAAACTTAAACTTAAACTTAAACTGTAAAACCTTTTTGTGGATTTTGATTATATGCTAATTGAGGTGGATACATTACTGGTGGTACTCTTTCACCTACTTTTGTTGCTGGAATATAATATGGCATAGTTGGATACATATATTTTTGTCCCATTTGATTTGTATGGTGTGTATGTGGTTGCATACCAATATTTACTGCAAGGCTTCCAGCAGTATTCATATAATTTTGATAATATTGTTGTTGTTCTATATTTGGATTTGGCATTGATTGTGTCCCCCCACTTCCCGATGACATTGAAGCCCTATCATTTACTTCACCTGGTTGCTTAACATCTTCACCTGGTTGCATTGCGGGTGTAACGGGTGGAGCTTCAATATCATTATATACTGGCTTGATATGATAAGATGGCCATGTCGAACCTGTTGTAAAAAATGGCGTTAGAATAAGGTCAGGAACCTTGCGAAAAGTTTGTTGAAATTGGCTGAACATTATAATAGTTATATTATATATATAATATATGTTTATATAGATTTTTAATATAATATTGGGACTATTTTAATAACATATTCTAATAGTTTATAAAATAATTCTTTATTATCTTTGTACATTTGTGTAAGTATTACGTGGGTCTGTACATAGATTATTTTTATCTATTAGTTTTTCCATATATTATTGATATTGTTCTGTAAAATCTTTTATAATATTTTTGTGCATTATATATGATAAACCTGATATATAATGATAATTCCAAATATAATATACTTTATCTTCATCATATTCAGTATCACTTGCCAAAAGATAAATTTATATTTTCAAGTGATGTAATTTCACATTATTTGGGAATACAAAGCTTGGATGTGATGTATTTTTATATGTATCTATTTTCGGTATCAATCCAATAAAAATATTATGAACCGAAAATGTTATACGATGCTGCTTTATTTATCATATTAATCTTCTCATTCCATATTAAGTTAATTTCCAGAGACTTACATTAATAATTATAAATAATAGTTTTATTAATATATTGGATAATCTCCTATAAATTGTTTCACATATTATATTGATTTTTTATCACCAAAAACACATATGGGCAATTGATTCGCAATGTATTTTCAAGAGATTTATCATAAGTATCTTCTAAATCCCATAGACCTATTACACATGTCATAACATAAGGTCTCAATTCTATTAAATCCGCTACATCATTATCACTATCTTAGTTATTGTTACTATCGCGGCTATTACAATTCACTATCAAAACATCACATTCAACTTTTGGATATAAATTGCTAATTTACAGAGTAAATAGATATTATTCTTTATATATTTACTTTTTTAAAATGAGTACATAATTTTATTTTCTTAGAGATTTTATAAACTTTTTAAACTTTAATAGATTTTCAAAATTATGTACTCATTTTTAATTCGTTACTCATTTTAAAAATTGATTTATATATATTATAATTATGTAACTATAAATATGTCAGTAGATATTGAGAACATCAGTGGTAACATTACTCGTCATTCTAATAATCACAAACAAAGATTTTATACCGATAAAGAATATGCCATTATATCTACTGAGATGTTACAACAAATACCTTGTTTAAAATCACCAGATGATATCAATAAGTTTCAAAAGTATATTCAGCGTGCACATAAAATTAGTTTATCCAAAGCAAATCTCATTTATTTCTATAACACCTTAGGTATTGACAATTTACCTTTTAAAAAGCTAATTACCAAGAAAAAATCTAAATCTAATTCTGGTGTTATTGTTGTAACTTTACTAACATCTGGAACACCTGAATATATTGATGATGATGGTAATAAGGTAGTTGGTAAATTTAGCTGTCGTCACAATTGTGCTTATTGTCCTAATGAAAAAGCACATGAAGGTAACAATTGGGTAGACCAACCTAGATCATATCTATATAGTGAACCAGCTGTTTTGCGTGCTAATGAAAACAAATTTGACCCCATTCTTCAATTTAATTCTAGAATAGATGCTCTTATAAATATGGGACATGTTGTTGATAAATTAGAAATAATAGTTCTTGGTGGTACTTGGTCTAATTATCATAAAAATTACAAAGATTACTTTATTACCGCTACTTATTATGCAGCAAATACATATTATGAAAAACGCGAAATGCTATCATTAGAAAAAGAAATAGCTATTAATGAAAATGCAAAGATACATATCATTGGTTTAACTTTGGAAACTCGTCCAGATACTATTACATTAGATGAAATCAGTGAGTTTAGAAGATACAATTGCACACGTGTTCAAATTGGAATTCAGCATACAAATAATGATGTTTTAAAGAAAATTAAAAGAGGACATTCTATTGAAAAAGCACACGACGCTATTAGGCTATTAAAAGATAATGGATATAAGATAGATATACATTTGATGCCTAATCTTCCCGGTAGTTCTTATGAATTGGATAAAGAAATGTTAGAAACATCTTTATACGATGAAAGAATACAAGTAGACCAATACAAGATATATCCCACTGCTATTGTTCCATGGACACAAATAAAAGAGTGGCACGAAAAAGGTGATTATGTTCCATATAATGATTTGCTATTGTACGAGTTAATTAAGGATTTCAAGAAAAAAGTTCAAAAATGGAAGCGTCTTAACAGAATTATCAGGGATATTCCTTCAACTTATATTTTAGGTGGATATAAACATGAATATGTTAACATGCGACAACTTTTACAAGATGATATGCGTAAAAATAATTGGGGATGTAATTGCATCCGTTGTCGTGAAATTAAAGATATTAATGTAAAGCCCTATGATATTCATCTTGATATTGTAACATATCCCGCAAGTGATGGTATAGAATACTTTATTTCATATGAAACTGATAAACATCTAATTGGTTTTATTAGACTTAGATTAGCTAATAAAGCAGATAAAAATAATCAATTAGCTGTATTACATGATTCTGCTCTTATACGCGAATTGCACGTTTATTCCAATTTAAGTGATGTCGGCAATATTTTAGAGGCATCATATCAACATAAGGGTTATGGTAAGAGTTTGGTAGCGGAAGCAGAAAAAATAGCTAAGAATATGGGATATCCAAAGATAGCAATCATCAGTGGTACTGGTGTAAGAAATTATTACAGAAAGCTAGGATATTCCCTCATTGACACATATATGGTAAAAACGTTCTAAAAACTATAAAAATTGATGTAATAACTTATTTATTTTTATTCTCAGCCATTAATATGGAAATTGATAGCTATCCTGAACTCACAAGCGCTGATATGCTCTCTATAATTCGCAATACATGTGAGCTATACATGAAGCATGGAGCCCGTAGCAGCAAAAAAGTTGACTATTTTCATGAAGAAATCATCAAAGAGTTGAAAACAATCTTTACAGATGAATGCTATAAAGTAGCACAAGAGTATGATGTATCATCTCTCAATCCATCGGGTAAGAAGAAATGTGACATCGTTGTATTACGCGATAATATCCCCATAATTGTATTTCCCGTTAAAATCATTATGACTAACTACAAGCAAAATAAAAACAACTACTTTGAAAATCAAATAGGAGAGGTAACAGGTATCAAGCTTGCTAATCCTACAATCAATGTAGTTCCCGTAAATATTTATATGTCTAAAACACCCTATCTTAATAAAAGCAAAGTAATTACGAAGTTTGAATCAATCACATATGAAGACATCGCTATCTACGAGAAATATAAGGAGAACCGCCTATTCAATGAAGTTATCAACTATATCATTGATGTAGAACATGAGAACGTGGTAAATGATACATACCAAAAAATACCAAAATTAATTGGCTTCAATGCAGCAACTGGGTATGTTTCTCTACGTGCGATTATGGAAAGCCTAAATGTATAACTAGCTAAAATGCTAGTCAATCGCTATTTCATTGAGAACTCTACTACTGACATTGATCCATCCACCTGAACGTTTCTGTGAATTTTGTGTTATATAATCTATATTTTTTATAATCACATCTTTAATATAATCTAAATCATTGCTATCATTTGGTTCAATGCAAAGACATCCATAATGTAATATATCTTTATTTTTTGTTATAGTGTAGTTTTTAGGATCCAGAAAGCAAGGTATATACAAGCATTCTTTATTAGATTTTTTTATAGATTGTGTGCGTCCATATGCATACCAACTTGCATATACTTTATTTCCTTTATCGCGTTTACTTAACTCTTCTTTATTTTCCTGTAAATATTTATATGTTAGTGGATTTTCGTTTTTAAACTCTTTTTCATCTATTATTTTAGCATTATTATAAGGGTATATAATGTATTTTTCGCATATACCATTTGTTATAAGAGACCAGCATGGTTCGTCATTGAGTTTATTTTGATGTATATATATTTTATCTCTTAAAGTCGCGATACCATTCTTAATCTTGCATATGTCTTGTAGTTTTTTCGTGTTCTTAGAAGAGTTACCGAAATCGCCTTTATTATTAAATAAAGAATATGTTTTAACTATATCATTATAATAATAAGTTATATCATTATATTTTAATGTATCTTTATGTTTTTTTGTAAATACAGATATGCAACAATATACAGATATTCCTTTGAATACTTTTGCATCATTATAATCTATTATTTCTTCAATATATCTATTTCCAAACAAAAGTTTTCGCAAATTTAATGCTGACTTATTATAAAGATAGGAGTTTGGCGTTATTGCAACCATTATACCATCATCACTAAGTAGTTGAAGGCATTTTAATATAAAAGCGTAATATATATCTACAAGCCCTGTTTTAAGTGTTGTAAAGTTTGATTTGAGGAATTCTCTATATTCTGGTGATAAATCTTGAACTTTAATATATGGCGGGTTCATGATAATATTGTCATATTTTTTTGTTATTGGTGCTCTTAGAAAATCATCATTTATTTTAAATATATTTTTGGAATCAATAGTATTATCAAGATATTCTTTTTTAATTTCATATAAATCTATACTTCTATATTTTGATAAATCAAGATATTTAAGTAGATTTCCAGACCCAACCGATGGTTCTAATAAAGTCCCATAATTATTTATTTTTTGTGACATAATTAAACTTATATTATCGGGTGTGAATACATCGCATTTAGTAAACTTTATTATATCATTCATAATAAATAAAAATAATAAAATATATTTATATAGTCATTTTTTTATTCGTTTTCAGCTTCTCTAAGTAATTTATCACATATTTCTACTTCTACCATTATTTTTTCATGATATCGTTTAATATCATTTAGTAGTTTTCTAAAAGGATCTGAAAAATGTAATATATGTTGTTTAAGAAATAATATTAATAATTTTGCCATATCTTTAAAACTTTGTTTAGTTACCATATTTGTTACTTCATTTTCTTTATTTTCTTCATTTTCTTCATTTGATTTTGCTAATATTAATAGTATATCAGTATATTTTAGCATTTTGTCTATAAGTATTTTTCTCATTTTTTGGAATTTATTTTTGGTTTTTGTTATTTTATCTCTTAGTTCTGAAATACTTTCTTCGTTACCACCACTTTGCATAGGTATCATACCAAATTTTGTGTTTTGTTTAGTTTTTAGTAATTCACTTAGTTCGCCTTCTAATGTTTTAATTTCTTTATCAATATATTCATCAATACTTTCTTTGAATTCGCCTTTAATTCCTGTTTTAATTTTGAGTTCTTCTATATTACCTTCTTTTTCTAATTTTTTTTTTTCTTCGTAAGAAACATCACCATTTATATTTTCTTCTTTAAAATCAATTTTGTCTAAACTTGTTAAAAAATTATTTCTTAAAAAATCAACATATATATTATATAATTTTGGATCCATTTTATCATCATCATCTGGTTGTCTTTTATTTTTAAGTTCTTCAATAGCAAGATCTTTATATATAGTTTCTCTTATTAATTCTATAAAAAATATTCTAAGTGATTTTATATATAATATATCTTTTACTTTAAATTCTGATTGTAGCACGGGTCCTAGTTTATCCCACCAATATATAGTTTGTTGCATTTCAATTAATTTAGTTTCTTTACCTTCTAAATTATCTTTAAATTCTTTTAATATCCCTTGTTTTACTTTTAAAAAATTTGTAAGTGACATATCATCATATTCACCTTCATCCTTTTCTTCTTCTTCACCTTCCTCATTTTTATTCTCTATTAATAACTGATAAGTTTCATCAAATTTATTTAATTTACTACTATATTCTGTATTAAACTTACTACTATAATCACTTAGTCTATCTAATAATATATTTATTTTTTGTTTGTATAAAATTTCTTCTGTTCTATCATCTTCTACAAATGTCAACATATGCATTAATTCTATCATTTCTAATTTCATATCATTTTCATTATAGTATTTGGATATTATATCAATAAAATAATTTTCAAATATTTTTTCAAATATAAATTTTTTAATATTTGTTATTAACATTCTTATTTGAGTAGAATTTAGTTGCCCATCTTCATTATGATTATATTTATCTATTAATACATCTATATTATTATTGTATTCTGTTAAAAAATTAAGAGAGTTTTTGATACTATCTATAATATCATTATTAAATATTCTCTTAAAATATTTTATAATTTTATCGAATAACAATATTTTATATTTAATTAATCTTTTTTCATCAACAAAATTTCTAATTTCCATTTGTAATTTATCTTTTTCTGCTTCTGCTACTTCATCGCCTTTTCCTCCTTTTTTTATTTCCACACCACCTATAATTTTTAATTGTTTATTAGTTATTTTATGATATTTATTTTCATATCTATAATAATACTTATTTCCTTTTTGATATAATGTTCTGTATTTATTTTTAATAAAAAGTTTATTAATTGTATATTTCATTATATTAAAAAATATATAAAACTTTTACTATTATATAGTAATAATAAAAAAGAAGCAAAGTTTTAACATGGAAAAAGAAAAAGTTTATTCTGATACACAATACGTTTCTAAAAAATCTGCTAAGAAGATAAGTGGTATTAAATTTTTTGAAGAGTTTAATAACTTATGTTCTCATGAAGAAGAATATACACTAGATGAATTAAAGAAGCATTTATCAACTGCTTACAAACAAGCGGGAAAAAAAGTAACTGTAAAGCGCGAGCCTTCTGCTTATAATAAATTTATGAAGGAAGAAATTACTAAATTGCGTCAAGAAAATCCTGATAAAGAATACAAGGAATTAATGAAACTTGTTGCAGAAAAATGGAATGCAAATAAAAAAACATCACAATAAAATTAATTATTTTTATATTATAGAATAAATGAATATTTATATTAAATATTTAATTGTTGCTATTTTACTATCATTTATGGATTTTATATGGATATCATTAAATTTCAAGATGTACAATAAAACCGTAAAAGATATTCAAGGTTTTGAGCCAAAAATAAATGTTAAATATGCTATTATTGCTTATGCTTTCATGATATTATCTTTATTTTATATCGCAATACCATTTACAATGAATTATATTAACAAATATAATAATTACACTGATATATTATATAAATCTGTTATGTATGGTGGTGTTGTAGGATTGAGTATTTATGGTATATATAATTTCACATGTTTAAGCTTTTTCGATAAATACCCATTATCAACAGCTATAATTGATACTATATGGGGAACATTTTTATACTCTTTTGTAGTATTTGTATTTTTTATACTTTAAGAAAATAAATATATTAATAAGAATAATATCAATGCTGATAATAATATAATAAGAAATGATATTAAAGCACTACCACTTAATAAAATTGGTGTTATAAATAAACCTAAATATATGTTTACTACAAACGCTATTATAATAAAAACATAAATTTGTATACCTTTTATATCAGCTTTATTTTTAAAATTTAATAATTTCACAATTTCTATTTTATCAATATTTATATAATCATGTGTATTATTTAATATAGAACTATTATATAATTTTGATTTTTTATCATATTCATTTATTAATGTATCTAGTTGACTACATTTATCAATATCTTCTTTTGAAACTCCATCTAAATCTTTTTCTTTTACATTTTTATCAGTGAAATTGTTTAAATTAGAACATTTATCAAAGTGTTCTAATAACATTATATTAGTTATATTCTATTATATTATAACTATTTTTAATAATTTGTAGTATGTAAAAATATACCATTTGATAAACCAGTATATATAGTTCTTCGTACAATAAACTTATAACCTTGTTTTTTATTGCACATTTAATAACATGAAAATTTGAATTATTTGTATTATATAACATTATAATTTTTTTAATGCAATTTGCATAGGTAGTAATAGCTGCTTCTAACATTCCTGATAAAGTTGCTATAAATAATGTTTCACAAGGTTTAATATTGCCCTTTTTTATTACCTTATATGGTACTTAACCTTGTAAAGTAATATTTATACCATTATACAAATTTCTAAAATTATATTGCTTGTTATTTTGTATGTTGGTTTTTAATAGTATTTATTGGATATAATTTGAATAATCTTATACCTTTTGCTATCTAATCTGATAATAAGTTAATGATATCATTATTTATTAATTTAATATATTATTTTTATTAACCTATAATTTCTTATATTGTAATATAATAGAGATAGTTCATAATATATTTATGGCAAATACATATGAAACAATTATTATTATCTTAGCGATATCAATAAATACCGGCATTATATTATGGTTTATTACACAATATCGTGATATGGATTTTGGTGGCAATCCTATGTTACTAAATATAAATTATAACAAAAATAAAATGGAAAGTACAAATGTTAGCGGTGATAAATGTACTACTACATGCGATTCTCTTGATCCTGTTAGTGATCCAAAATACAATATGCAGCAAATAATTAAGCAATCTATATTATTAGAAGAGCATTTAACAAATAAAAATAAAAGATGCCGTGATTGTATAACTAAACATTTTTTACATATAATTGGCTTATCAGAAGAAGCTCAAATGTTGGCTACAAATAAAATAGATGATTACCCATTAGTAAATGAATCAGTTAATTTATATAATGAATTATTCAAAATATGGATTAAAAATAAAAACATGAATGGTAAGGATGAAAGCTACATATTATATTGTACCAACAAATTAAGAGATCATAGAAAACAACTAATTGTAATATACTTTTTTGACGAAAAATACAAAATAAAAGAAGATAAATAGATTATATTATTTTTTTGATTTACAATAATTATTATTAGACATATAGTATATCCAATAAAATGGTCCAAATAACCAGGCTATAATTAAACCAATTATTTTATCTGTTCTTGAACCACTATATCCAAAGCAAATAAGCGAATAAATAAACGCTAATAATGATGCTATAAATATTCCTAAAATTAATAGAATAAATAATATCTCTATCATTATTTATTATAATGTATTATTATTTTTATAAGGAATATTATTATTATCACACATATGTGTTATGACTTCTTTAATATCATTTATTGCTATATTATGTGCCTATAAATGGTCAGGATGTATTTCTGACCCCATATTTATATTAGGGTATGCTGTTGGAAAAGTAGTAGCATATGTATTAACACTTTGATATAATGCAACATCTGCAACTATTTGATATTCACAATCGTTGAAATCGTACATATTATTTTTGTAGTATCTATTAACTAATTTTTCTGCTCCTTTACGTGATATAATATACATACCTGCTGATGGTAATATATATTTCAATTTATATATTTAATATTATTTTTAAGATATAGATTTTCATATAGATATTTTACATTTGGACCATATAATATTATTAATTGAAGAATATCAAAGTCGTTAGGAGCATCGTTTACTATATTATCATAATTAATTATATATGGTATAATTATATTATCTTCCATAATAACAAAATGATTATCTGTTGATGTTTCAATAGCATATTTCATTGCTTTGATATGGCTAGATATGCATGCAAATTCATATTCGCAACTTGTACATCCCGGATGTTTACATGTTAAAGGGTGTTTATGAGCTAAACAAGTACTAAAATCATTTGGTGTTACAGCACTTATACGAGTATTATCGATACCAAATGTACTAAATTATGTATCCATGAAATTTCTTCGCATAGCAATGTTATCCATATTGATCCAAAAATGTTTCATTATTATAACATATGTTATAATATAACAATATATTTATATAATAATGTGTGATATTGTTATCATATTATTTTTGTTATTATTAATTAATGAAGTTAAATGAAGTTAGAACTTAAAAAATTTGATCCTACTAAGATTAAAAATGATTCAGTTGTTGTTTTTATCGGGAAACGTAATACTGGTAAAAGTTATTGTATGAAGGATATTTTAAGTTATAACAAAGATATTCCCGTTGGTGTAGTTGTTTCCCCTACTGAGAAAGCAAATGGCTATTTTGAAAAGTTTATTCCTAAAATGCTCATATATGACGAGCTAGAAGAGAAATTAATAAGTAAATATTTAAATCGTCAAATTAGCATAACCAATAACAGGAAGCGGGAGCTTTCTAAGCATGGCTCTTCAACTGTTGACCCACGTTCTTTTCTTATTTTAGATGATTGTATGTACAATAAAAGCATAATGTCTGATAAAAATATTAGATGCATTTTTATGAATGGTCGTCATTATAAAATTTTTTTATTAATAACTATGCAACATGGGCTTGGATTACCTCCCGATTTACGCTCCAACATTGATTATGTATTTATATTTAGAAATAATATTGTCAAAGAGCGTGAAAAAATATACAATCATTACGCAGGTATGTTTCCTACTTTTGATGTATTTAATCAAGTTATGAATCAATGTACAGAGAATTATGAGTGTCTCGTGATAGACAACAAAGTCCAATCTAACAACATTAATGATATAGTATTTTGGTATAAAGCTAATGATAGTTCATTTAAAATGTGTTCACGTGATTTATGGGAAATGCAGGCATTACAAGACCAACGCGAACTTATGGGTATAGAAAATGAAGAAGATGATGATGGTGAAGAATTTGACCCAGGTGTATTTACAAAAAAGAAAAACTCTAAGCTCATTAAAGTAAAGAAAAATCAAAGATATTAAAGCGTTAATGTATTTTTAAATATATCTAGACATCTGTTATTACATTTATATCCACATATATCACATTTATTGCGTAATATTGTATTACATTTTTTACATATAAATGTTGTATGTGTATAAATTACATTATCAGCATTATCACAAATATAGCATATTGTATTCATTTAAAAAAAACTTAGCTTTTTCTTTTTATCTTGTGAATCACTTATATGTATTTCTTTAATATAAGACATATCACTTGTTATACTTGCTTTATCATCTTCCATTATTGGTTCAGGTAACAATGATTTGAATACATTAATGTCTTCTACTTCGTTAGAAATATTATCTTTATTAACTATGAATTCTTCTTTCATTGGTTCAAATAGATTTACTGGTTTCGGTTCAACAACAAAATTTTTTTCTGTATCTGCATCACTTTCATTAGATGTTTCTTGTGGTAATTCTTGTGGAGGCTGTTGCGATACTTGCAATGTGTTATTAAATGCTAATTTTGATATTGATATTTTATCTTCCTCTTCCTCTTTATCTTCATTATCATCTTCCTCTTCCTCTTTATCTTCATTATCATCTTCCTCTTTATATTCATTATCATCTTCCTCTTCATTATCATCTTCCTCTTTATCTTCATTATCATCTTCCTCATTATCTTCATTATCATCTTCATTATCATCTTCCTCTTCATTATCATCTTCATCTTCATTATCATCTTCATCTTCATTATCATCTTCATCTTCATTATCATCTTCATCTTCATCTTCATCTTCATCTTCATCTTCATTATCATCTTCCTCTTCATCTTCCTCTTCAATTTCTAGTTCAAATTCTTTGCTTTTTGTAGAAGATTTATGCTTAGTATCTGTTTCGTCTTTAAATTGTGATACATTGTCTGTTAAGCTTTCATCAATTTGATCTAATATTTCATAATATGGTATAAAGTCTCTAAATGTCTTTTTTATAATTATTTTTATATTTTCTTCAATAATATTTAAATTATTTTGATGTTCAACATCTTTAATACCTTTATTAACAAATAAATAAGCATTTTTCCATGAAAATGAAGCTATATTCATATAGCATTTATGAATATAATCTTCGGCTGCAGGTATCTTTATTTTAATATTATCAAATTGGTCTCGGTATTCATATATTTTAATTTTAATAGTATTTATTATTATAATTTTAATTAAATTATATAGATATTTGCATTTTGTATATTTTACTAATTTTTTATACTCTTCATTGATGATATTATTATTCCATTTTTTAATTTGTGTTAATTCATTCTGAAATTTTTTAATATTATTTTCAGATTCTTCCCACATTTTATTAATACGTTTTGATATTGCTATCCCTAATATATCTTGTATATGCTCTACATATTCATTTCTAGTTTCTATTAAAGCTTCCATATATAATAATTGTTAGTAATATTCTTTATATACTTGGAAAAAATGAGTAACGAGAGTAAAATGAGTACATAATTTATAAAATTAATAATTTTATAAATTTTTAAAAAATAATAATAATAATTGTAATTATGTACTCATTTTTTCTTACTAAAATACATAGTATAGATATAATACATTGCTGCGAAGAATAATAGTGCTCCTATTATTGTTGTTATTATACTTACTATCATTTGAAATTGATTGTACATTCTAACATTTTGGCAATAACTTGAATTATCGTCTGCGGAACATTTGACACCATATTTTAGACCATCACCAACATTAGCTGATCCACCAGAAGCAGCTGTTGAACCACCAAAATAACCAATTGCTCCTGCTATTAATCCACTATTATCACTACTACCCGAACTAAAACTTCTTCCACCGCTTCCACCGCCTCTACCTCTCATTACTATTAATTATTAACATAATTTATTTATAATTTTTAATATAATTATTTATAAGTGATTTGATTGTTCTATTTTTATTCATTTTTATATTATTACTTTTATGTAATTGTTTTAGTTTAGTAAGAGACATAGTATTTAATTCTTTTCTTTTCAATTTTCTTTTTTTACCACCGCTATTTATATGTGTGGTAATTTGATCTTCGAAATTTTGTACCTTTTCCCTTACATTTTTTCCGTCTGGGAGTTTTCGGTTCCGCGTTATTATCTTTTCCTCTGCTACGTTTGCTACATCTGCTACGTTTGCTACATCTGCTACGTTTGCTAATTGTGATGTGTCTGCTTCTGTTTCTTCTTTTAGTTCTAGTTCTACATCTGCTACGTTTGCTGATTGTGATGTGTCTGCTTCTGTTGATGCTTCTGTTGATGCTTCTGTTGATGCTTCTGTTGATGCTTCTGTTGATGCTTCTGTTGATGCTTCTGTTTCTTCTTTTAGTTCTACATCTGCTACGTTTGCTACGTTTGCTGGTCCTGCTACTTTTTCTGATTCTGCTACTTTTTCTGATTCTGCTACTTTTAATGGTTCTGCTTTAATTATATTTTTTGAATAATAAATTATATCATTTTGTTTATCAAATATAATTGTAAATTCTACATTAAAATTTATAATTTTATCATTAAATTTATTATCGAAATTTGTATTAAATACATATTCAATATATACATTACTATCTTTAACAAAAGAACTCATAGAATCACTCATTTTTGTTATAATATCACTATCATTTAATAATTGTTGTTTTTTAATATTATCTAAATTATTTTTAATATATTCTATCATCTCATTTGATTCTTTGCTAGTATCACCTTTGATATGTTGTGTATCTAATCTAGAAACAATTATAATAGTATTATCATTTTTGAAATACGCTGCGCATACAATACAAATAGCAGTACTTTCATTTTTTAAATTATTATCCCCACTTTTTTTCATATTAACATAAAAATAATTTTCATCTTTATTTACATTATTATAATGTGTAAAAACTTCATCAAAACTTTTGCTATTAATACCTGATTTTGTTAACATATTTGTCACATTATTTAATTTATAAATTTCGTTATTGTTTGGAAATATATTGTTATATTTATAATTATTTAATTCTTTTTCACTCATTTTTATAATTTTGTTTTCTTCTTCCTCTTCATCTTCATTATAATCTTCATCTTCATTGACATCATCTTCCTCTTTATCTTCATCACCTTCATCTAATGCTGTTTCTTCTTCATCATCTTCATCGCCGGTGATATCTATTCTTTGCATCTCTTCATTAGCTGTTTTGCTTGTATAATCCTTTTTTTCCATTATTTAATTTACTTACTTTATTGATATAAAAAAAAAAGTAAATATGAAATTAAATGTACTTAATATAATTATTTATTAACGATTTTATAGTATTTTTGTTACCATATTCAATATTATTTTTATTACTTAATATTTTTAATTGTGTTTAATTTCTACCTTAACTCTTTTGTATTATTTCCGCATCCAATATAAAAATTTTGCGGCTCTATATACATCATATTGTTCGTGTTCTTTCACCTTACCCCCTACCATCATTATGTTGCTGATCATTTTAATGTTTTTTTACTTATTCTGTTGTTCCTACATCTCTTTTTTCATATATTTGTTCTCCTTGTGTGTCTTCATTTGCCCTTAAAAAAAATAATTTTAGTAGAAATTCTGTTTCTAATTTATTATATGATTTTACTTCTGATGCTAATGATTGTTGTTGTATTGGTGTATTTGCTTCTACTTTCGCAGTTTGAAAAAATAAACTTAGTATAAATTGTGTTTTTTGTTTATTAGCTCCATTTTTATCTTCTCCCTCTACACCCTTTTCAGCTACTTGTACATTATTTGGAAATAATAAACTTAGTAGAAATTCTGTTTTTAAATTTGTGGTAGGGGTAGGAGGGGGAGAGGGAGAGGGAGAGGGAGAGAGAGAGGGAGAGAGAGAGGGAGGGGGAGAGAGAGAGGGAGGGGGAGAGAGAGAGGGAGGGGGGGGGGGAGGGGGGGGGGGGGGGGGGGAGGGAGGGGGGGGG
>Ga0222717_10000904_pt1 | contig 24834 bp, 39 predicted proteins | sample C33_18DmetaG_FD_165053 | JGI IMG/M metagenome (GOLD analysis project Ga0222717, IMG submission 165053) | Estuarine water microbial communities from San Francisco Bay, California, United States - C33_18D | ecosystem: Environmental > Aquatic > Marine > Unclassified | place: USA: California... | reverse complement strand
ATTTAAACAAACTTCTTATTTCGATTAAAAAAAAAATAAAAAAAGGTCCTTAGGGGCCTTTTTTTTGTTGACTTTAGTATAAAATGTGTGATTATAATAGTATAGTTAATTAAAGGAGAGTTTAATGATTAAAGTAACTGTTATGCACAAGCACCATGAAATCATCGATGGATTAGATGTAGTTGCTGATGTTCACGCACCTACACACAATGTTATGGATGCATTAGAATATGCTTATAAGTGGACTCAGAACATGTCTGGTTCGTGGTCTAAGAAAATAGGTTCTGATTCTAATGATAATGTAGAAGTTTTAGAAACTAGAAAAGATGGTTTAGGATTGAGAAGTACTATGGTAGGTGATAGAATGATGATTGATTGTTCTTTAGGTTTTAACACTGGAGCAGAATTTGAAGTAAGTAGCTTTGGATTTGAAGAAGTTAATATGAATATAAATTAACTGTTGACTTTAGTTTTTAATGTGTGATAATGAATATAATAAGAAATTAAGGAGAAAAATAAAATGTATAATTATAATAAAATTATCGATCAGATTGAATTAATGAGCGCAAACGATAAAGTTGATTTTGTTAACAAGTTATGTGATAGAAATCCTAATGTAGCTTTTACATTAGCTAATTCTATTGAAGTTACAATGATGGATAAAGTTTTCTTAGAAAATGAAAAAAAAGTTCAAAAAAGTATAAAATAACTGTTGACTTTAGTTTGTAATGTGGTATTATAAACATAATGAGAAATTAAGGAGAAATAAAAAATGACATAGCGAAAGTAAAGGTTGAGAGACTGAATAAGGGAGACCACTTAATAAGGTCGACAGTCTCAGAGGTTTACAAGTCTGGTTGGACTCAAGGAACCGTAACCTACAATAAAAGCAACCCGCTTCTACCGCTGAGGGGCATACCTAGGTAGAAGTGATTGTTAGAGAGCCCCTCATTTTTAGGAGATGTAAATGAAGTTAAAAGTAGGTCAAAAAATATTTGGTAAATTTGGTTGGGCTAAAATTAAAAATATTGAATTAGTTGAAGTTGTTGGTGAAAAGGAAGGTATTTCAGTTAACGAAGTTTGGATTAATTTAGTCGATAGATGTGTATTTGATATGGACAATGGACATTTTGAATACGGTTCAGATATTGATTACAATCCTTTTTAAAAAAGTTATTTTAACAAAAACTTTTTTATAAAACTTACTATAATAATAACATAATAAAAACATTGAGAGGTATATTATGGCACATGAATTAGAAATGATTGAAGGAAATGCTCAAATGGCTTATGTTGGCGAAAAGCCATGGCATAAGTTAGGTACTGAAGTTGAAGAAGGTATAATGCCTTTAGAAATGATGAAAGTTGCTGGTTTGGACTGGGAAGTAGAAAAAAAAGATCTTTCATTTATGAACAGAGAAGGTGAAAGAGTTAGAATACCAAACAAAAAAGTTCTAACTAGAAAATCTGATGATAAAATTTTAGATATTGTTGGAGACGAATGGGTACCTGTACAAAATAAAACAGCTTTTGAATTTTTCGAAGAATTTTGTAAAGAAGGTTCAATAAAAATGCATACTGCAGGTTCTTTGATGAATGGAAGAAAAGTGTGGGCTTTAGGTAAGATTGATAGTTCTTTTGAATTGTTTGGTGGTGATAAAGTTCAAGGTTATCTTTTATTTTCTAATCCACATCAATTTGGTCAATCAGTTGATGTAAGATTTACTCCAATAAGAGTTGTATGTAACAATACGTTAACTTTATCATTAGGTTCTAAAGTTGAAAATTTTGCAAGAATTACTCATAGAAAAGAATTCGAACCAGATATGGTTAAAAAGATTCTTGGTTTAGCATCTGAAAAGATGGATGAGTATAAAACAGTTGCTGAAACTTTAGGTTCTAAACAAGTTGAAGATAAGCAGTTTAAAGAATTCTTAGGTAAAATATTTGGCGAATCTAAAAAAGATGATATGTTAACTAGAACTGCACAATTAGCTTATGATGCTTTTGATAAACAACCAGGAGCTGAATATGCTTCAGGTTCTTGGTGGCAAGCATTAAATGCTGTTACCTATGTTACAGATCACAAAGTTGGAAACAACGATGAGAATAGACTTAATAGTATGTGGTATGGTGCTAATAAATCTAAAAAAATAAATGCCGTGAAGCTTGCTTTAGATTATGCAAATGCATAATTATGACAAAATAAATTGGCATGAAATAGACGATCTTCATATGAAGATCGTCTTAGATGTATACAAGAGTAAATGGATTCCAGATTTTATAGTAGGAATTGTAAGAGGAGGAGCTGTTCCAGGTATAATGATATCTCACACTATGGATATACCTTTTCTTCCATTAGATCTAAGATTGAGAGATAAATTAGTATCTAATGCAATGGGTTTTCAACACTTCTTTGATGTTGCTGTAGATTTTACACAATCACAAAAAGTACTTTTTGTTGATGATATTAACGATACTAGTGATACATTTAAATATATTGATTCCAACATAAAAAGCAATAGACATAATTTAATATTTGATTATAAATTTGCAAGTTTATACGAACGAGTAAGTGCATCAGTTGAATCAGATTATACAGGAAAAGTATACGAGTCAGGAGACTGGATAATTTTTCCATGGGAGAATGAAAATGCGAATTGAAAATGATATAAAATTAAACTTTGAAGATGTTTTAATAAGACCTAAAAGAAGTACTCTTAAATCAAGATCTCAAGTAAACCTTGAAAGATCTTATACTTTTTTAAATAGTAACGCTAAATGGAAAGGCGTTCCGATAATAGCTTCTAACATGGATACAACGGGTACAATTGAAATAAGTAAAATTTTAGATAAGTTTAAAATGTTAACTTTCTTACATAAACATTATGATGTTGAAACATTATACGATTTATTTTTTTCAAAACCTAGAAACAACATAGGTTATACAACTGGAATAACAGATTTAGATGTACAAAAATGGAAAATGTTAAAGGGTAAATTGCCTAAGAATACAATTAAATGGTTAAACATAGATGTAGCAAATGGATACACAGAAAGATTTGTTAATTTTATAAAAAGATTAAGAGATTCGAATCCTGATACAATTATTGTAGCTGGTAATGTTTGTACAGCAGAACAAACTCAAGAATTATTACTAGCTGGAGCTGACATCATAAAAATAGGTATTGGTCCTGGAAGTGTATGTACAACAAGAATACAAACTGGTGTTGGATATCCTCAACTATCTGCAATTATAGAATGTGCTGATGCTGCTAATGGTATTGGAGGACATATAATAGGAGACGGTGGATGTACAACTTCAGGAGATGTTGCAAAAGCATTTGGAGGAGGAGCTCACTTTGTTATGTTAGGAGGAATGCTAGCAGGTCATAAAGAATCTGGAGGCGAATTAAAAACTATTGATGGAAAGATGGTAAAAGAATTTTATGGAATGTCATCTATGAAAGCTCAAGAAAAATATAATGAAGGGTTAGCTCATTATAAAGCTTCTGAAGGTAAGATAGTAACAATTGATTTTAAAGGTCCTTTAACTCCTACAGTTCAAGAAATATTAGGTGGTTTAAGATCTTCTTGTACTTATGTAGGAGCAGAAGCCTTAAAAGAAATATGTAAATGTACAACTTTTATAAAATGTAACAGTACACATAATAAGATTTATAAATAGAATGTCCAGGTAGCTCCTGTTGCTAAAACAGCAATTGTATATATTTTTTAATTTATAGGAACTACTATGACTTTTTACGAAACACTTTTTATTACTTCTTTAGTATCTGTGGTTGGATTTGTAGCCTGGAGAGTTTACATTATTGAAACTAATCATTTATCTCACATACAAAATGCTATTACAGAAATGAAAACCGACATCAAATGGCTAGTGTCTTTTCATCAAGACGAAAAAAATTACAAAGTAAAAAAAACTTCATCTAAAAAATAAAATTTAATTTCCCTATAATAATAATAGAAAGGGAAATAAAATGGTAAAGATAGATAAAGATAAACTTGCGAAAGAAATTATGGGTAAGAGAAAACCTATAAAAATAAAACGCAAAAGAAAGCCTATGTCCGAAGAACAAAGAGCTGCTGCAGCTGAAAGGTTGAAGAAAGCTAGAGAACTTCGAGTTGAGAAAAATGGCCCATCAAAAAATAAAACCTATCATTCTTCCGTATATGACAACCAAATGGTTGAACTCAAAGAAGTACTAAAATGGTTAAAAACTGCTAAAGAACAAGCGTCCTCATATAAACAATCAACTAAATTAGGTTTGTCAGATAGCAAACAAAGAGCAAAGAATACTACAATGTATAATTTGTGGGAAGGTTATGCAACAGATATCAATTGGTATTTGAGAACTGGCGATTGGATAAGTGATTATTTTGGAGAGTATATGGGACAAAAAACTAATTGGGTTGTTGTTGCAGCTGGAACAACAAGTGAGTTTATGAAGGGTGATACTTGGAACATAGAATCTTTGAAAAAAATTGACGATACTCCTATAACAAAGAAAAGAAGATTTAAAAGGAAAAGAAATGAAACTGAGTAAACCAACTTTAGCAACTCTAAAGAATTTTTCTACAATTAACCAATCGATTGTAATTAAGCCTGGTAATATATTAGAAACTATTAGCAATGTTAAAGATATATATGCACGTAGTACTATTGAAGAAACTTTTGATAAGCAAGTATGTATATATGATCTAAATGAATTTTTAGGTGTCGTATCTTTGTTTGAAGATCCTGAGTTAGAACTTGGTGACGAATCGTTAACCTTAAAACAAGGTAAGATAACTCAGAAATATTTTTATGCTGATCCAACTGTTGTAACGTCCCCACCAGATAATGGTGTTACTTTACCTAGTGAGGAATTACATACAAATTTAGATAGAAATACACTATCAATGATAATAAGAGCTTGCAGTATCAACAACGCTACAGATCTAACATTTAGCAATAAAGGTATTTTAGCTCATGATAAATCTATACCTAACAGTAATGTGTTTAGTGTAGATATTCCAGAGACATCAGATGTTTATGAGTTGTCTATATCTGTCGATAAGTTAAAGATGGTACCAGATGATTATAAGATAGCTATTTGTACTAAAGGTCTAGTAAAGTTTGAAGGAAATTACATTACATATTATGTAGCATTACAACCAGAGGGTAATTATGTCAAAGGACAATAATCTAACAACTGAAGAAAGAATTATTTTAGAAGATTCTATAATGGATGCACACATGGCTGCTGATAAATTATTATCAACAGGAAAAGAAGTACATCATAAAATGTTAAATTTGACAGTAACTGATGCTATAGATTATATAAACAAATATAAAGATAAATTGGTAGAAGATCCAAAAGCAGAAAACTATAAACTACATATGTTAGTACCTTTACAATTACACTTAATGTTACAGGAAGAAAAAAATGAAGAAGCATAAACTAGATTTAATTGGCTATTGGGCCAAAGAAAATAATATAACAAAGTGGATGATGTTTCATCCAGATGAACAATATAACAAAAAAGATTTTAAGCAAAAAAGCTATAACAATAAAAAAAGAAAAGAGAAATATGATAACTGAACAATTTATTTGGGCTGAAAAGTATAGACCTGAAAAGATAAGCGAGATAATCTTACCTACTAACCTTACGAAAACTTTTGAGAACTTAATTAGTAAAGGTGAAGTTACTAATCTATTATTTTCTGGTTCAGCTGGTACAGGAAAAACTACTGCAGCGAAAGCTCTATGTAAAGAATTAGGTTCTGATTACATTGTTGTTAATGGTTCAGACGAAGGTAGATCTATAGATGTTTTAAGAGATAAGATAAAGAAGTTTGTAAGCACTTCGTCTATGAAAGATAAACCTAAAGTTGTTATCATTGACGAAGCTGATTACTTAGGTTTAGCTGTACAGCCAGCTTTAAGAAATTTTATAGAAGAGTTCTCTAAAAATAGTAGATTCATACTGACGTGTAATTTTAAACATAAAATTATAGCACCATTACATTCACGTTGTTCTGTTATTGATTTTGGCGTTAACGCTGATGAAAAACCTACTATGATGGCTAACATAGCAAGAAGAATGTTTAAAATTCTTACTTCTGAAGAAATAGAATTTAATCAAGCTAGTGTTTTAGAAATTGTACAACGTTTTTATCCTGATACAAGAAGAATTATTAACGAGCTACAGAGATATAGTCAAGTTAATAATAACATTGATAGTGGAATCATATCTATTGTTAATACTAACAAAGTAAAGACGTTAATTAATTTTATGAAAAAAAGTGATTTTAAATCATGTCGACAGTGGATATCTGATAACCCTGATATTGATCAGTTGTTTAATGATCTGTATACAAACATAGTTGATTATATTCAAGAAGAATCTATTCCAACTCTTATACTTTGTATGAGTGATTATCAACATAAAGCTGCATTTGTTACAAATCAAGAAATAAACCTAGCTGCTTTTGTAATTGAAGTTATAAAAGGTGTGAAATGGAAATAGATTTATTTGGAGATGTTATAAACAGACCTGTAGAATATCAAATAGAAGAAGAAAAGATTAATCCTTTTGTATTTTTAAAAAGCATATCTAACAAAAGTCATCCTGACAACTTGAATGGATTTAACAAATATCTAACAAACTTAGCTATGTCTCAAAGAAGTGATACTATTTTATACGCAAATGAATTAAATAAAGATGTACACATTTCTGATCAAATGTGTTTTGACTTTTACTTTCATGGATTACCTAAGAAAAATTATTGGTCTAAGTGGGCTAAGAATTTTACTTCAGAATATGTTGAACCACTGAGTGAATATTTTAATGTTTCTAGTAGGGTAGCTAAACAATATGAAAAGTTAATTAAAGAAGATGATAAAAAAGTAATACTTGATTGGTTTCAAAAACGAAAAGGAGGAAAATAATGGGTATATTAGTGTTATTAGCAGCAATGTTTAGTACAGATAATGAAAATTTTATTAATAAAATGAACGAACAAATGACCAATGGATATAAATGGGAATATGTTGGTAAACAAGATGTAGATAAAAACGTACCTTCTATTTCAATAAAAGCTCAAAACGGCGAAGAATATATATTTTTTAAATTGAAAAAGTAAATTATTATAAATAACTTAGCAAACATAAATTATGCGTTAGGTTATGATAGAAAATTTATTAGAAGTAAAATTGGGCGATCGCGATAATTTCCTTAAAATTATTGAAACACTGTCAAGAATAGGAATGGAGAGTTCTAATAAGAAACTCGTCCAATCTTGTCACGTTTTACATAAAAGAGGTCAGTACTACATTTGTCATTACAGAGAACTCTTTATGTTAGATGGTTATCAAAGAGAACTTACTCCTGATGATATTAAAAGAAGAAATGGCATAGCTAAATTATTAGAGCAATGGAATTTATGTACAATAATAGACAAAGACAAACTAGAACCTTCATCTCTTTCAAGAGTCAAAGTAATACCATTCAAAGAAAAAAGCGAATGGACTCTCAAACAAAATTATACAATTGGTAAAAATAAAACCAAATAACTCTATAACAGTAGCATGAGTAGATATTATACAAATGTGAATCGATGGGGTAATACTCTTTTTGTAAGAGGATTACAAGATGGAAAAGAATTCAGACACAAATTAAAATATAGTCCCACACTATATCTTGAATCTAATAAAAATACAGGTGTTACGTCTATATATGGTAATTGGTTGAAACCTACACAGTTCAATACAATGACTGATGCTAATAACTTTGTTAAAGATCATCCTAATTTAAAAGTTTATGGGTTTCCTTTATTTCATTCAACATATATTAACGAAACTTTTCCTAACGCTGATAAGTTATGGAAAAGAGAAGAAATAAGAACCTTTAATATTGATATTGAGGTAACTTCTAACGAAGGTTTTCCTACTGTTGAAAATGCTGCTTACCCTATAACTGCTATTTGTATACATGATAACATACTTGACAAGTTTGTATGTTTTGGGGATGGTGATTGGTCAGAAAAAAATTCTGAGTTAGAAAAAGATATGCTTGATAAGGTTGTTTACATTAAATGTGAATCTGAGCATCAGCTCATAAGCAAGTTTATGAAGTTTTGGTCTGATAATTTTCCTGATGTTGTAACAGGTTGGAACGTAGCTGGATTCGATATTCCTTATATTTTCAATAGATTGACTAATTTAGGATTTGATGTTAATAAATTATCTCCATGGAACAGATGTGACATGAGAGAAATTAACATTAAAAAAGATAACAATCAAAATCTTAATATAAAAGAAGTAACAATCAAAGGTGTTTCTGTTATTGATTACATTCTACTTTATAGAAAAAACTTTACACAAGAATCATATAGACTTGACTGGATTGCATATCTTGAACTTGGCCAAAGAAAATTAGATCACAGTGAAGTAACAGGTCTTCATACGTTGTACTACACAAACTATCAAAAGTTTATTGATTATAATATACAGGATGTTAATCTTGTAAAGAAACTAGATGAAAGATTAGGTTTAATCGATGCACAACTAGCTATAGCTTATAAGTCGTGTATGAACTTCGATGAAGTAGGTTCGCCGGTGAGATCGTGGGATTCGTTGATAAACAACGAGTTGAACAAGCAAAACATGCAACCTCATTTTAGAGTAGAACCTAAAGAAAAGGTTAATCAAATACCAGGAGGTTATGTTAAAGAACCTATTGTTGGCAAACATGGATGGGTATTGTCGTTTGATGTAAACTCTCTATATCCTCATCTAATTATGCAATATAATATTTCACCTGAAACTATTATAAACAAATCTAAAGTGTGGCCTGACATAAGTCCTGAAGCTAGAATAAAAAAGTTTTTAGATAGAGAAACATTACCTCAAGATAGTAAAGATTATATTGTTGCTGGTTCTGGTTGGATGTTTAGCAAAAAGAAGGAAGGTATTATTCCTAAGTTAATGAGAACTTTGTACGAAGAAAGATTAATGTACAAAGATAGAATGCTTAAGAAACAAAGAGAAGGAAAAGAATATTCATATGACAAAAATAACCAGCAGGTAAGAAAGATTCTACTGAATAGTGGTTATGGTGCTATAACTAATAAATTTTATAGATGGTTCGATCAACGATTAGGCGAATCTATTACTTTATCTGGACAATTTATTATTCAAGAAGCTGAGAAGAATCTTAACAATTATATGAATAAGTTGTTAAAAACTGACAGCAAAGATTATATTATAGCTATAGATACAGACTCTAATTATTTAGATGTACAACCTCTTGTTGATAAATTTTTTAGTGATAAAACTAAAGAAGAGATAATTGATATTTTAGATAAAATTGCTGAGGATCAATTAGATAAAGTATTAGAAGATGGTTACGATAGTGTTTCTAAGTATCAGAATACATTAGGTCAAAAAATGATTATGAAGCGAGAGTGTATTGCAGACTCTGCTTTTTGGACAGCTAAGAAAAGATATGCAATGTCTGTTTGGGACACTGAAGGTTTTAGACACAAAGAACCTAAGATAAAAATTCAAGGGTTAGAAGCTATTAGATCATCTACACCTCAGATTATGAGAGATAAACTTTTAAAAATGATTACTCTTACGTTGTGTACTGATGAAGAGACTTTGCAAAAATATATTAAGGAAGTTAAAGAAGAATATATGAACATGGTTCCTCAAGACATTGCTTTTCCTAGAACAATGAATAACGTGACAGAATATACTCTTAAAGACGGTTATATGAAGGGTACACCTCCTCATGTTAAAGGAGCTATAGCTTTCAATAGATTACTCAATACTAAAAAACTAACTAGTAAGTGGGAAACTATTAAAGATGGAGAAAAAGGTAAATTTATATATTTGAGAGAACCTAACAATGTAGGAACTCATGTTATATCTTTTATGACATCTTTACCAAAAGAAATAGAGATTGATCAATTTATTGATAGAGAAAAAATGTTTGAAAAAACAGTTGATGAACCGTTTAAACACATATTGAATCCTATTGGTTGGTCTACTAAGAAAATAGCTACGTTAGTCGACTTCTTTTCCTAATAAATAATGTAATGGAGAATTACAATGATTGATGATAAAATACTATCTAAGTTTAAATCTTTGGCTGAATGGACACTTTTTCTAAATGAAAGAATAAATGATGGCAATGAAATATCAAGAGGAAAAACAAACTCTGAAAGATCTAAATTTCAAAAGAAAAATGATTTAGAAAGTAAAAGAATAGATCTTAAGAGAAGAGGCTACAGAGAAGATACAGAAGAAGTAGCTGAAGCTAAAAAAGATGAGAAAAAAACAAAAGCTCACGATAGAAATACTAAAACTAAAGAAACGTCAGTTAAAAAACATGCCAATGGTGCAGAGACACATAAAACTGTTGAAAAAGAACCTATGCCTGATCAAGATGTAGAGCAACAAGACGATCAACAAGAGATGCCTCCTGCTCCTCCTCCTGTTCAAGCTCAACCAGGATCTCAAGTAAAAATTGGAAGAAAAGATACTGATAAAAAAATAGACCCCGCAGCTATAAAACTTACAGTTGGAAAACAAAATGATCAAAAAGTTGACATGAAACCAAAATTAAGTATTAAAGCTGATAATGATTATGGCGTAAAAAAATAAAATATGGAACTAAACAGTAGTACGTTAGAATATTTTGCTGCTAAAAATTATAAAAATCCTTTTTGTCATTCTAAGGAAGAATTTATAGATGACTTAAATAGATTTAAATTAGCAAAAAAATTAGCTAAGAAAATTAATACTGATAAAACAAGAAATATAAGATTGTTAGTTAATCATGTAATATGTTTTACTAACAACTTTGAACTTCAAGCAGCAAAGAAAATTTTATTTTATTTTGCTACTGACATAGAAAAAGAAGTTTTTAAAACAGTATTGACATATCTTAGTCTAATGGATACACAAGAATACAATGAAATATCTCATTGTTTAACAACTGCAAAGTTACTAAAGGATATGGATAATGCCACCCGTTAATTACGTTGACGCTGCAATAATTTTTAGAATACTAATGAAATTAGTGACTCCGTTTGACAAAACTAAGGCATTTGAGCTTGGATTAATAGACGCTAAAGGTAAATCTCTTAAAAAAGCAAAAACATCAGATGAAAAAGGAGCTATGACTCTTGTAGATAGAATGGTTTTTAATCTTAAAAGATTATTAGGAACTATACCTGGTGGTAAAACTAGGTTAGCTTCATACATTGCAGCTTTAGCTCTTTTAAAAGAACACGTAGAAACAACTTACAATAAACCAACAGCCGAAGCATTATTAGAAAAATTGGAAGAAAAACATATTATTCCTAAAATAGAACATGATATTAGTACAAAAGAAGGTTATCTCTCAGCAATGGAAGAAGCTATTATGGCTGAAATGCATTCTGGAGCAGCTTTAGGAGGTCCTTTAGGACATGGTTCTACAAATGCTCAAGCTAATGCAACTGGATTAGCAGGACCAACTGGACCATCTAAAAGAAAAAAAACTAAATCTATGTCAAACATTTTACGAAGAATTTGATATAATATCTATGTGTTAAATGTTAATAAAATAAATTGTCCGTATTGCGAATCAAACGCTTTTGTATATAATCTTTTAGATACAAAAAGATTTTTGTGCCATTCGTGTCAACGTGATCAATTATATGAAAGGGTACTAGAATATGACAATCTTAGGACTGATAAGTTATATAATCTTGTCGATGGCAATAGCAGGGTTGATATCAAAGAAAACGTCAACTATAATTCTATCTTACGCTATTGTAAAAACTTGGCTGAGCTTCCTGACAGCCACCCTAGTGTTATCTACGTACGGTATCGCAGGATTCCTACTAGTATGGATATGGATCTCTTTTACACTGAAGACCTTGGAGAGATTGCTAATAAAGCAGGACATAAGCTCAATAGACACGACAAAGAACCTAGGTTAATAATACCTATAAGAGACAGAGAAGGTAAGCTATATGGCTTACAATCAAGAAGTCTTAATAAGACATCTGAATATAGGTATATTACTTTATACTTTAATCAAAAAGAAAGATTGTATGGTTTGAATAACGTTGATGTAACTAAACCTTTTTTTGCATGTGAAGGACCTATCGATAGTTTTTTTATAAAAAATTGTGTAGCGTTATGTGGATCAAACGATATGGATAATAAATACTCAACACTTGCAACAATTGTATTAGACAATGAGCCTCGCAATGTGCAAATAATTAATAAGATGCTAAAATATGTTGAGAGGGGTTTTAAGATTGTTGTGTGGCCTGACAATATTAAGCAAAAAGATATAAACGACATGGTAATGTCCAATTTGGATGTAAATGATATTATCAACACTAACATATATGCAAAATTACAAGCAAAAGTAAAAATTAACAATTGGAAAAAAGTTTGATGAATTATAAAGGTATAAAGATAAATCTAAAAAGAGATGAGTTATTAACTGATTACTCAATTTCGTTATTAAAAGATTTTTACATGAAGGATGATGAAAAATCACCTCAAGAATGTTTTGGAAGAGCGTCTGTTGCTTGGTCTAATTTTAAAGGAGTTAAAGACAAAGCATTAGCTCAAAGATTATATGACTACGTAAGTAAGAAATGGTTTTTATTTGCTTCTCCTGTTTTGTCTAATGCACCATTTGAAGGTGTGAAAACTAGAGGTCTACCAATTTCTTGTTTTTTAACATATGTTCCTGATAACATTGAAGGTTTAATTAGTCATACAACAGAATTAAGATGGTTATCAATTTTTGGTGGAGGAATAGGAGGACATTGGTCTGATGTCAGAACAGTTTCAGATATAGCTCCAGGACCGATTCCTTTTTTAAGAACAGTTGACGCTGATATGATTGCATATAGACAAGGAAGAACAAGAAAAGGTTCATATGCAGCTTATATTGATATATCACATCCTGATGTAATAGAATTTATTAATATAAGAATACCTACAGGAGATGTTCAAAGAAAAGCATTAAATCTTCATAATGCTGTTAACATTTCTGATGCATTTATGCACGCAGTGTTTGAAAATCAACCTTGGAATTTAATTGATCCAAAGGATAACTCAGTAAAGGAAACAGTTGATGCGAGAAAATTATGGGAACGTATACTTGAAATTAGATTTAGGACTGGTGAGCCATATATTAATTTTATTGATACTGCAAATAAATCACTACCTTCATTTTTAAAAGATAAAGGTTTAAAAATACACGGATCTAACTTGTGTAATGAAATTCATCTTCCTACAAATGATGAAAGAACAGCTGTGTGTTGTCTCTCGTCGTTAAATTTAGAGTATTATGATGAATGGAAAAATACAACTATTGTAGAAGATTTAATTACAATGTTAGATAATGTTTTAGAGTATTTTATAGAAAATGCTCCTGATGATATTTCTAGAGCTAAATTTTCAGCTGAAAGAGAAAGATCTATTGGATTAGGAGCTATGGGTTTTCATTCATATTTACAAAAGAAAAAAGTTGCTTGGGAATCAGAAATGGCTGAAATTCACAACACTGTTATCTTTGGATACATTAAACGTAAAGCATACGAACAATCACAAAAATTATCAACAGAAAGAGGAGAATATCTAGATGGTATTGGATCTGGCGTTAGAAACGCACACCTTCTTGCAATCGCTCCCAACGCTAGTTCTGGTATCATTTTGTCTACTTCTCCTAGTATTGAACCGTTAAAGGCAAATGCATATACACATAGAACTAGAGGCGGTTCATTTTTAGTAAAAAACAAATTCTTAGAAAAATTATTAGAAGAAAAAAATATTAATTCAGAAAAAATATGGTCATCTATTATAACAAATAAAGGATCTGTTCAACATTTAGAACAATTGTCAAAGGAAGAAAAAAATATTTTTAAAACAGCACAAGAATTAGATCAAAATTGGGTTATTAAACATGCAGGTGACAGACAAAGATTTATTTGTCAAGGTCAATCTGTTAACTTATTTTTCTCTGCTGAATCTGATAAAGGTTATGTTAATGATGTACATCTTAAAGCATGGGAAAAAGGATTAAAAGGTTTATACTATCTTAGAACAGAAGCTAAAGCAAGAGCTGAAACTGTATCTGAAAAAGTTGAAAGAGTAGCTTTAGGAGATGACAAAGCTACAATAATTTATGGCAAAGAGGATTGTCCTTTTTGTACTATGGCAAAAGAAGAACTACAGATGAGAAACATTCCTTTCGAGTATGTAGATTTAAAGTTAGCTGGAAAAACAGCTGCACAGGTAACTGGAAGAAAAGTTACAACAGTACCACAAATATACATTAACGGAAGTTATGTTGGAGGGTACGAAGAAATGATGAGCAATTTAAATAGTACTGTTAATCAAATAGAAGGTGAAGAGTGCGTAGCATGCCAAGGATAGGAGAAATATATTATGGCTTCATATACAGATAAATTAAAAAACCAACTTGATAGAGTTGTACTTAGAGGATCTCCTGATAAAGAGACTGTAAGATCATTAGCAGAAATAATATTTGATTTAAATGAGAGAATTAATAAAATAGAAAAATCTGTTGTGTTGGATGAAAAAATAAAACAAGAGGAATAAAATGACACTTTTAGACGAATCAAAATCATATAAACCATTTGCATATCCATGGGCTGTAGAGTTAACAAAAAAACACGAAGAAGTACACTGGGTTGAAGATGAAGCAGAGCTTTCAGAAGACGTTCAAGATTGGAAAACAAAATTAAACGATCAAGAGAAAGAATTTATTACACACATACTTAGACTCTTTACACAATCAGATGTACAAGTTGGAGCTAATTATTATGATTTTTTAATTCCTAAAATCAAAAATAATGAAGCTAGAAATATGTTAGGTTCGTTTGCTTCAAGAGAAGGTGTTCATCAAAGAGCTTATGCTTTATTGAATGATACTTTAGGATTGCCTGAAGATGAATTTCATAAATTTTTAGATTATACAGAGATGTCAGAAAAGTTAGAATTTATGCAAGACAACAATGTTAATTCTCATACAGGTTTAGCTTTAGCGTTTGCGCAATCTACTTTTAACGAAGGTATGTCTTTATTTGCTTCGTTTGTTATGTTGTTAAACTTTCAAAGGTATGGCAAAATGAAAGGAATGGGAACAATTGTAGAATGGTCTATAAGAGACGAGTCTATTCATGTTATGGGAAATTCCAAATTGTTTAGAGAATTTTGTGATGAACATCCAAGAGTAGTTAACGATGAGCTTAAATCTAAAATTTATGATATGGCAAAAAGTGCTGTAAACCTTGAAGATAAATTTATTAATTTAGCTTACAAGGGTAACGAGATAGAAGGTTTAGATAAAAAGGAAGTTAAAGCATACATACGTCACATAGCTGACCGTCGTCTTTTACAACTTGGAATGAAACCTATTTTTAAAGCTAAAGATAATCCTCTTCCGTGGCTCGATTGGGTACTCAACGGTGCATCACATGATAACTTCTTTGAAAAAAGAGTTACTGAATACTCAGTTGTTGGATTAACTGGCGAATGGGGTAATTACAAAAGAGAGAGTGCATAATGAATGAACAAGCAATAAACAGAATTAGAAATAGTTTCGAAACAAAAATTAAATCTACTGAAATTAATTTGTCTCCTTTTCCACATTTTCAAGTTGAAAACATTTGGCCAGAAGATATATATAATGGTTTTCATGAGTTTAATCCTTTAGAAATAAGAAAAGGTTTAGCTAAACCTTGGTTAGAAAAACATTCAGCAAAAAATCCTCACTATAAAATTAGAAAGCAAATAGATTTATATGAAGTTGTAAAAACAAAAGGAAAGAGTCCGGAAATTCAATTTTGGAATATTGTTCATGATGCTTTGTTTAAAGATAATTGGTATGCAAAACTAATTGGTGAACATTTCAAAACTTATTTTGCTACTCAATATGGTCCATTAATGGATGAAGAAGGATCGTGGGCTAAAAAAGTAGTTCAAGAATGGTTTGTTCAAAAGCATGATAAAGGTTATTTTATAGGACCACATACAGATAGACACGATAGAGTGTTTACAAATATTTTTTCTTTACCTAAAGATAAAGGTTATGAACACCTAGGTACATCTTTATGGCAAGCAAAACCAGGTGATTTATCATATGGAGGTAAACATTTTGGCTTTGAGGGATTTGAAAAAGTTGCACAAATGGCTTATCAACCAAATCAACTGTTTGTATTTTTTAAATCAAGATGGGCTTTTCATGCAGTTGAAAAATTCGAAGAAGTTGATCCTACAATGAGATATGGAATGCAAATACAAGTATATGAACCTTCAAATGCATTTAGAGAGATTACAAATAAAACTGAAGGTTACAAAACATTATTAGATGCATAGGAGAGTAAAATGCAAATAGGTGATTATATAATAGAAGCAGCTAGAAAACAAGCTGAGGGCGAAGTAGCAGTACACAAAGCTAATATTGAAGTATACAAAGCTATGCCAGCTGGAATTGGAGAACACAGTGATGTCACAGAAGCTGTTATTGCAGAACTTAATAAATTAGCAGAAGCTGATGATCGTTTAGAAATGATTAACAAATATTTCAACGATAATTTAGACACACAATTATTAACTTAATGTACGATTCTAATTCACCAAAGATATTTGAAAGAAATCCTTCTACGGGTCAAATAAGATGGAGATATTGTGGTGAAGATCCTGAAGTCTATGGATGGCCTAATTATGGAAATCTAATTCCAATTGACGAATGTCTCGAGGACTCCAATGTATTGGATCAAAGTCATCAAGATACTTAGATCTTAATCTAATATTCAACATATCATTTATACAATTAGGATCATGTCTGTTCCACCATTGTAGTAACAATTCTTGCATCTTAGCTTCATTCTTTTTGTCAAATATTACAATTGTGTCTTTTTGTAAAAGAGTTTTGTCGTATTCTAAAACTTCTTTTGAGGATCCATAATATTTTTCATATTGTTTCTCGTTTTTTTGAGAAAATCCAATATAATATCTTCCATCGGGAAAATATGTAACATATACTCTAAACTTCTTCGCTTTTTTCATAATATATTTATCTTTAAAAAAAAACTAAAATTTCACTATAAATATATAGTTAGAAGTCGATGACGATAATTGAACTAATAGGAATGGACTCGGGGGCGGTACCCGACAGCTCCACCATAATTATTTGAGAGGCAAAAGAGGATGAGAGATATATTTAGAAAAATTTTTAAACGCTTTGAGAAATGGAAAAAGCAACAAGAAATAAAAAATGCTGTTCCAAAATATTTACAAGGTGACAAATCTAAACATAGAATACATTCAACAAAATATGAGGACCTTTGCAAATAATTCTTATGGGGCTGAAATAGGATCGACATACTGTGAAAAGATTATTTGAGATAGATAACAATTTATGTAAATGGCAAAAAACCATCTACGTTTGCTTCAATTCTTCCAATGCAAGTAGAGCGTGTCTCGCTTGTTGAAGAAGCAATGAGAGCTTCAGCCTAATCGGTTTCGTAGCGATTAGCGGGGTGGGTACTACCTGGCAACAGAAGTGCCTTTATATTATAGGAGTTATTATGGCGAAAGCAGCAGGCACTTACATTCACGAATCAATACCAAAAAAAACATCAATAGGAAGAAAAAGACACTCAAAATGTATGTTGAATAAACATAAGAGACGTTCATTTAAAAGATATAGAGGACAAGGTAAATAACATGTTTAACATTTTTTATATTCCAAGAATTCAAGATGAAGTTGTAGTAGCTAGTTTTAAAACTAAAGAACAAGCTGAAGATTGGATGGACAATCTTGCTGAAATAAATCCTGCAGTTCTTCCACATCATTATATTAAAGAAATAAAAGATAAATGTGTGGAATAAATGGTATTACTAAGGGTAATCAATTAGCTAGAATCTATAGAATGATGCATCATACTAAGAGGAGAGGTCCTGATGGATCTTCTACTTGGACAAATGAAAATGTATCTTTAGGACATAACTTGTTAGCAATATATGGCAAGGTAGGTGAATCTATACAGCCATATTTGTATAAAGATTCAGCATTAGTTTTTAACGGTGCAATATATAACCATAAAGATTTTTATCCTGAATATGAAATTGATACACACGCAGTAGCAAGAGGTTTGTACGAACATGGTGTTGAATGGTTAGATAAACTAGAAGGAATGTGGTCTTTAGCTTTTTATAAAGATGGAAAATTAACTATTTGTAGAGATCACTTTGGTGTGAAACCTCTTTTCTACAGAAACACAGATGAAGGAATTATATTTTCAAGTTCAATTGAGGCTTTAGAAAGAAAAAGTACACAGCTTGATTTATTTGCATTTGGAATATATAGACATTTTGGTTATGTTCCTGGTTATCTTACTTTAATTAAAGATACTTTTAAAGTTATTCCTGGACAGCACATAACATATGATTGTAAAAGTAAGAAAAAAACAATTGGTAATTTGTGGGACAATCATAAATTTAGTGAGAGAGATTCAACAATAGAAGAATTTAAAAACAAATTGTCTGAGTCTATTAGCAAAAGTAAAATAGGAGTAAGACAAAGAGGAATTTTTCTAAGTGGTGGTTTGGATAGTATAAGTGTAGCAAAGTATTTAGATGAGAAGAATTCATTTACTTCTTTCTATTCTCCTCAGTCTTCTAATTTTAACGAAGATGCTCAAATAGCAAAAAAATATGCTAACGATTTTAATTTTAATCACACAGAAATTGAAATTACTCCAGAAAATTATTTTGAAAATCTTGATGAAACTATTGATGCTTTAGAGCAACCTGTGTTCAACAAATCAACTCCGTCTTATTTTTATATTAATAAAATTTTAAGAGAAGCTGGAACTATCGTAACTTATTCAGGTGATGGTGGAGATGAAATGTATACAGGATATGTTACTCATGGAAGATATCTAGATACAGGAAATCCATTTAGAGATCATTATAATGCAATAGCATGGAAACCATCTAAGAGGATGAAAGTTACTGATCCATCATTAGAAATAAACATTGATAGTTATACACAATATATGGAAAGTTGGTTTCCAAAGAAAGTATTTGGCCCTGATCATTTAAACAATTGTTTATTTGTTGAAATGTTAACAAGAGTGTCAGAAGATTTTTTGACTAGAAATGATAAGTTTGGTTCTTACTTTGGAATGGAAGGAAGATTCCCTTTATTAAATCAAAGTTATTACAAATATGTTATGGACATTCCATCAGGTATTAAAATGGAAAACAGAGATTTAAATAACTTTCAAAACGGCGAATATAAGTATTTAGCTAGAGTTGGTTTAAAAAATGAAATTCCAGATTATGTTTTAAACAAAGGTAAAACTGGATGGTCTATTCCTGATAACGAATGGAGAAAATCTCAAGAAAAATTTAGAGAAAAAATGTTGAAAAAAATTCATGAACCTCTATATAATAAAATAGATGATATTGTTGATTGGCGCCGTGAAGATGGAGTAAAAACTTTTTATGCTTCAGCTTTTTTTAAAACTTGGGCTAAGAAAATTAACTTATCATTATAAATAAAATACAGGTGTTGCGAAAGCAAATCTGAAACCGTCTTGCATAAACAATGGAGGCAAATATGACTGGTACTTTTATGTTCCCAAGGAACGCTTTTTTAGGTTTCGACCATCTCTTAAACGAGATCGATAACATCGGCTTACATGCTAAAGATACATATCCACCGCATAACGTAGTTAAATTGAGTGATCACGAACACTTAGTTGAGCTTGCGGTTGCTGGTTTTAGTAAACAAGATATATCGATTGAAGTTAAAGAACACGTACTTACTATTACAGGTAAACGTGATCGTCGAAGACCACAAGAAATGTATATTCACAAGGGCATTTCAGCTCGTAAGTTTACAAAATCTTATAGGCTGTCAGAGTACACCGAAGTTACAGGTGCTGATATTACTGATGGAATTCTTGTCATTAGTTTGGAAGTTAAACTTCCAGAAGAAAGAAAACCTAAAGTAATTAAGATTAACTAATCAGCGACACTCATTTTTAATTTAGTCAAAAATGGAGTGAACCAATGACTGCAATTACTCAAACTACATATAATATCACATGTAAAGTATGTGAAACTGTTGCTAACGTATTTAAAAAGACATTAAGATCTATGATAGTAGGTCGACAAATGGCTGTTAATGCTCAAGTAGCAAGAGAACTTCAACAACTTGGATTCTATGGAAAAGATCAAGATTTAAAACATATTATTATGCAATTAAATCAAAAAACTTCTAGAGAATTTTTAAAAAGATCTTAAATGTAGACTATAATAAGGGAGGCAATTCAATTGCCTCTCTTTTTCAGTTAGCAACTGTAATTAAAACAGCTTAAGGATATATTATGAATAACTTATTAGATAAATTAAAAAAAGCCTCAACGGTAAAACAAACTGCTGTACTATCAAAAAGTACATTGTTCAACAAAAAAGATATGGTATCAACAGATATACCAATTTTAAATATTGCATTATCAGGTTCCATTGATGGGGGATTGACTCCTGGATTAACTGTTATTGCAGGTCCATCTAAACATTTTAAATCAAACTTAGCATTAGTAATGGCTTCAGCTTATCTTAAAAAATTCGACGATGCTGTTTGTTTATTGTATGATACAGAGTTTGGTATTACACCAGACTATCTTAAAGCTATGGACGTTGATCCTAACAGATGTTTACATACACCTGTAGAACATGTAGAACAACTTAAATTTGATATTGTAAAGCAGCTAGAAAATATTGATAGAGGTGACAAAGTTATCATTGTTATAGATTCTATTGGTAACCTTGCATCTAAAAAAGAACTTGAAGATGCTATGAATGAAAAATCAGTAGCAGATATGTCAAGAGCTAAAGCATTGAAAGGGTTGTTTAGAATAATAACTCCTTACTTAACTACTAGAGATATTCCAGCTTTAGTTATTAATCATACTTATAAGGAAATAGGTTTATTTCCTAAAGACATTATGTCAGGAGGAACTGGTGTATATTATTCTGCTAACCAAATATTTTTTATGGGAAGACAACAAGAAAAAGAAGGAACAGAAATAGCTGGATATAACTTTATGATGGGTGTTGAAAAATCCAGATTTGTAAAGGAAAAAACTAGAATACCTTTACAGGTTACTTGGGATGGAGGAATACAAAAATGGGGAGGTCTATTAGATATTGGTTTAAATTTAGGTTGGGTAAACAAACCTTCTAATGGATGGTACGAAGCAATAAATGCTAGAACTGGTGAAGTGCTTTCAGATAAAAAGAGAAAAGCTGATACTAATACAGCAGACTTTTGGATACCTCTTTTTAAAGCTGGACTTGCTAATGATATCACTAAAAGATATTCTATATCTTCAGCTAAAGGTGTTGTTGAGGAACCAGAAGTAATAGAAGTCGAATTAGACGATGAGCAGGATACTGAATAATGACTGTTACTTACATGAAAGAAGGAGCTCCTAAGTCTTGGGACAAGACTATGAGATTTTATGAAATAACATATCCATCTGGTCAAAAAGTAATATGGAAAAATTATACAGCTAGAGATTGTTTAACCAAGTACGAGGGTCATCAATCAATGTATAACAATGAGTTAAAGATTAGAGAGATTCTAGGAAATGAATTACGATTAATTAAAGTTATGGAGAAAAATAATGAAACCAAATCCTAAAATATTTGAAGGTTATATAGATCCTGATGGAGGCGAATGGATTCGAATAAAGTCAGGTGCTTTTGAAAATGTTATTTGGAGACCAGCTAACATGAATTTAGTAGAAGAAAATAAAGGACAAGTCATGTATAATATTGATTTGTTGAATGACGATATTAAGGAATGGAAAGAAAGTAAGAAAAAAACTTTTTATAAATTAGCAGATGCTATTGTATACGATATACTTGGAAAAGGTATAACAGATGAACGATAAAACAGCTATAGTTATTCCAGCTAGAATTGATAGTACAAGATTTCCGGAAAAAATGATTAAACAAGTAGACGATATTCATTGTTTAATTGAAAGAGTTCATCATTGGTGTTGTTGTGCTCATGATACTGATCATGTTTTTGTAGCAACAGACAGTAAAAAAATTGCTAGTTTGTTTCCTAAAAATCATATAATGACTTCTTCTGAATGTGTAAACGGAACTGAAAGAATTGCAGAAGCTGTTCACCAACTTCCTTATTATAACAAATTTATTAATGTACAAGGAGATATGATAGATCCTCCAATAACTGTATTTGAAGACATAGAAAAATTATTAGATTATAATAATGTAGTAACAGTAGTAGCTCCTATGGTCGACGATGAAAGATCTAATCCAAATACTGTAAAATGTATACATAATGGATTTCAATCTCATTGGTTTTGTAGAGCACCTCTTGCTTATGGAGATTGGCATTTAGGAATTTATGGTTACGATAGAGCAGCTTTAGCTCAGTATCCTTATTTAGATGTCATGAGACCAGAGTTAGAAGAATCATTAGAACAATTAAGATGGTTAAACAATAATGTAAATGTAGCTATAACATACACAGAAGAAAATACAATGGAAATAAACACACCAGAAGATTTAATTAAATGGAAGGAAAAACAAAAAAATGAATCCAAACCCTCATTACGTTAATATGGTAATTAACTTTAGCATTCTTGGAACATTAATATACGTAGCTCTACAGGTATCTTAATGAAAAAGAAATATCATGATTGGGTTTATGCTGCTGATGATAGTATAAACAAAACTTTAAAAGTAGTAATTTGTTGTGTATATGCGTATGGAGCATATATATTCTTTGCTGAGATGTTGGGGAAATTAATTTAATGGCTATTGATTCTAATGAACTTAGAAAAGCTATACTACACAATTTAGTTGTAAATGAAGAGTATTGTAGAAAGGTATTACCTTTCTTAGAGCAAGAGTATTTTAACGATACATCAGAAAGAATAATACTTGAAGAAATAACTAAGTATTATACAAGTTATAATGTGTCACCACAATACCAAGCTCTAAAGATTGAAGTTGAAAGTAGAAATGATCTTACTGAAGGTGTATATAAAGAAATAAGCACCTTTACTGAAACTAGAGTACCTGAGGTACCTAAAGTTGATTGGCTAGTTAAGAAGACAGAGAATTGGTGTCAAGAAAAAGCTATTGTTAATGCTGTATATAAAGCTGTAAACGTCATTGGCGGAGACGATAAGAAGACTACACAGTCTGAACTTCCTGATCTATTAAGAGACGCTATTTCTACATCCTTTGACAAATCTGTTGGTCACGATTTTATTGAAGATGTTGAAGATAGATGGGAATTTTATAATAAAAAAGAAGAGAAAATACCTTCAGGCTTAGAACACTTTGACTATATTCTTAAAGGAGGATTCCCTTCTAAAACATTAGGTGTCATCATGGCTGGTACTGGTGTTGGTAAATCATTGTTTATGTGTTCAATGGCAAGTAGTTTAATTGAAACTGGCCACAATGTACTTTATATTACTTTAGAAATGGCTGAAGAAAAAATAGCTCAAAGAATAGATCAAAATTTACTTAACTTGTCTTCTGAAGATTTAGATGTTATAGGCAAAGAAAGTTTCTTAAAAAGATTTAGTAATCTTAAAATGAAAACAAGAGGAAGATTAGTTGTTAAAGAATACCCTACTAAATCTGCTCATGCTGGCCATTTTAGATCATTACTTAAAGAATTAGAGATAAAAAAAGAATTTTTTCCTGATTTAGTGTGTATAGATTACTTAAATATATGTACAGCTATGAGTATAGGTAAGAATGCTAATAGCTATGAACAAGTAAAAGCGACAGCGGAAGAACTAAGAGCTTTGGCCATGGAATACAATGTACCAGTACTTACAGCTACTCAAACAAACCGTCAAGGTTTTGCAGATGCTGATGTTGATATAACATCTGTTTCTGAATCCTTCGGACTTCCTATGACTGCAGATTACTTTTTTGCTATGACCTCTAACGATAAGTTAAGAGATGAAGGTATGGTTAGATTTACTCAATTAAAGAATAGATATGGCGATCCTGCTGATAGAAAGAATTGGCTCTTGAATGTTGATTATTCAAGAATGAAAATTACTGACTTAGCAGAACAACCAGCTCATATTGATGCTTTAAATGAAGCTGAATCAAATAAACAAACTGACACTAAATCAATTATGGATATAAACTGGAATTAAACATGAGAAAAAAATCTATTAAATCTGATAACGAAGAAGATATCAAAACACCTATTATAAAAAAAGATAGTGTTCTTAATATTATAAAAAATAGACTTGAAATTGTCGAAGATAGACTAACAGAAATAGCTTACTTATTAGAGTATGATTTCGAAGCTCTAGATGACAGTTCTAGAACAGATATGTTAGAAGCTAAAATGAAACAACAGATAGCATTGAGAAAGCAAAAAGAAGAAGAAGAAATCCAAAGAATAAAAGATCAAGAAGATAAAAGAATACAAGAAGCTGCTCAAGCAATGTTAGAAGAAAAATTAAAAGAACAAGAGAATACAAGAAAAATAGAACAAGCTGCTGCTGACTTAATTCTTAGACAACAAAGAGAAAAAGAAGAAGAAGAAAAACGATTGAAAGAATTAGCAGAGCAAGAAGCTTTATTAAAACTAGCTAAGGAAAAAGAAGAAACAGCTTCTAAGGAAGCAGAAGCAGAAAAACAAAAACTTGAAGCTAAAGAAGTATTCGACAAAAAAATTGAAGAAGAAGATAAAAGT
>Ga0222717_10000903_pt1 | contig 24836 bp, 12 predicted proteins | sample C33_18DmetaG_FD_165053 | JGI IMG/M metagenome (GOLD analysis project Ga0222717, IMG submission 165053) | Estuarine water microbial communities from San Francisco Bay, California, United States - C33_18D | ecosystem: Environmental > Aquatic > Marine > Unclassified | place: USA: California... | reverse complement strand
CCACTAGCATTTGCGTTAACATTAAACTGAGTTTGTAAGAATCTACTTACACCTAATGTAGAAAATGTTCCGCCTGGATCAAGATCAACATTACTAATACCAATGTTTACTGGATCTCCGTAGAACTCGCCGGCTATGTTTAGACCAGTAAGTGTAACCGGATTGTCTGTTGTTGCTGCTTTTTTAAGTGTTTGAACAACAACTTTGTATTCACTACTACCAAATAGTGCAGTTTCAGTATTTGCAACACCTGCTGCGGCAAGTCTACTTGGAGAAATTGTACCTGAAATAATATTTTCAGCATCAATGTTTGTCACAGCAAGTGTGTTCCAGTTTGCAAGCAATCTACTTGAAGTATTTACAATTGCATTTACCTGAACGTTGTTTCTAATAACTCTTGCACTTCCTACACCATTAGCATCAATATTTCTTGAATTAGTTACAAGTCCGTTGATACTACTTAATGCGTCACTGCGCAATGCGTGTATTGTAAAGCTGTTAGTTGTAACCGATCCAACAAAGAATCTACTACCGCTTGCAATTTCAACACCATTTACATCGGGTAAGACATTAGATGAAGAACCGTCATCTAGTGACACCATCCTAATAGCATCACCAGTAGTAAATCCGTGATTTTTAACAAGTATACTGTTATCTGTTAAGTTGACAGTAAATCTTGTAATATTGTGATTGTTGTTAGCTGGTGTTGTTAAGAATGTAATCTGTGTAACTAAACTAAAATCATCATACAACTCAATAGTATCGTTGTCAACAACTTTAACATAGTAAACATTATCATTAAGTAATCCACCAATAGCAACATTTGCTAGTGTATCATAAGTAACAGGATCGCCATCTGACATACCGTGAGCAGTAATAGTAATTCTACTATCTGTATAGTTTACAGCACCGCCACCTGCTATTGTACCTGCAAGGAAGTTGCGGCTAATTTGATCATCAAAATTGATATCATTTGATTGCTGCACTGCACTGTTGTCTTCTACAAAGTCAATACTTGAACTACTTGCAACAAACAGTTCGCCGCCTAAGATATTTACATATGCTCTGTCTTCAATAGAACTAACTTCAATTTGAAAGCCTGAACCTGTGCCACCGATGTCACTTGCACTTACACTTAACAAATCTCCTGCTTGGTAAGCCAGTCCGCCTCGTGTAAGGTCAACATCTGATACTGCACCTGCTGTTACAGTAATATTTGCTTTAGCACCTGCCCCAGAACCTGTGACACTAGTAAGACTTACATTTTCATAAATCAAACTTCCTGTTGTAGGTGTATATAAACTACCACCTGTGATATTTGCGTTGTCAACACCTGCTGCAATACCTTCTCTTAACTCTGTAACTTCACCTTGAGCATTACCGTCAGCACTAGTTACAATAGTTCTTGCTGTACCTGTAACTGATTTTGAGCTTTCGTTATCGCCTGTATTAGCTATAGTAAATGTTGTTGTGCTCGGAACACTTAATACAAGTCCGTTTTGATTGTATGTAGTATCACCGTCAACCTCTACTCTAACATTGTTATCAATATTTAAGTTGTGTGCGCCACTAGTTGTAATGGTAGAAATGTTACCTGATCTAGCAACGTTGGTTACTGTAGCACTAGTAAATGTATAAGTTTCATCGCTGTCCAATAGTAAATACTGGCTAGAATTTGAACTTCTTAGGAAATAGTTGTCAATAATTTCACTGCTGAGTCCTTTAGATGTAATGTTTTCTCCTGAATCAACTCCTCCGATTAGGATATTACCTGCACTAACTTCCCAAGGATCGCCTACACTATCATCTGTTTTGTCCCATGCTTCACCTACTGTAGCAACCAAGATTGTGTTACTATTTGGAAAATCACCTTTGGCATAACCAATAGCACCAACTACTCCTGACTGTGTGATAAGATCACCGTCGCTTGCATTAATAGTGCCCGACATTGTAAGTTCTACTTGTTCATATTCTTCAGTACCAATATCACCAGCTTTCAAGTCAACTGCCGGAATATCTTCAACCTGTTGCAGTCTTGATTGATACCCTTTTGTGTTGGTGTTTGTAAACTGTCTAGTAGCAGGAATCAAATCTGCGTTTAGCTGACCGTTAACATTGAGCTGTACAATAGCACCTGGAACAGCAGCAGAGCTAACAGTTTTATCAATAAAGCCGCCTAGTCTGTTAGACAAGAAGGCCCTTGTTGCAAGCTGAGTACTGATTCTATTGTTGCTTGCTCCGCCAATTTCGTTGTCACCTAAGTTAACATCAGTTGAAATTTCTTCAATAGCAACATCACTAACACTTAGTTTCAAAGCGTCAAGTTCGTCCACCTGCACTTTGTTTCTAAATGTAATGTTACCTGTTCTGTTGAACGCTGTAATAAAGTCACCAACTTTAAAGTCACCAAGTTCGTTTGTACCTGATGAGTAACAACGACCTGGTAGTTCTTCAAACTGTTCGTATTCTTCTCTTGTATTACCACCGTTTTGTGGCAAAGCATTATAGTCCGTACCAGAACCTGCATATTCCCAAGTGTGTGACGAACTGTTAACAATACTCGGTCTGTGTAACCAAAGTTGTTTCTCAGGCAATGTGCCCGTGTTGCTAATACTACTACTGCCGTCTGTTGCAGTAATCGAGAATGTAGAAGTACTTCTGTCTCTTACAGCACTTGTTTCATTGACACCAATTGCAGTATTAGGAGTATCGCTGTGATCTTCAGTAATTACACTTGTAGCATCAAATTGAATTCTTAGCAAACTCTGTCCTACAGTAACCTGTTCTACACTTACTGTAAGTTCTCTTTCAGCAGGTACCCATTTGCTTACAATAGCACTGTTGTTGCTTGCTCCTGTGGCACCACTAATAGCTCTACCTGGTTTAAAATAATAATTCTCTGCTCCAGATTCTAGAATTAACTTTTGATAAGTTGTGTGTGAATCAGTAATTTCTTCAACAAAGAATTCAATAATGTTAGCTAGGAACTTGTGATTTCCTGTGTTATCAAAATTAGCAAAGATAGTTGCATCGAATTCTCCACTGTCGTCGTTTGTAAGTGTAAATTCGTTTTCGTCGATAATTTTGATATAATATGTTTGTTCGTTGTTCAAGCCACCAATAGTAGCATTACCGTTGTTGTCGTAGATAACTTTTTGTAGATTTGTAAACCCATGACCAGTAATAGTAAAAATACCAGTGTCGACATCTAAATTAGTTGCAGCATCAAATGTTGTTTCATCAGGAGTAGGAATAAAATCAAGTGTTACATCACCTTCACTGCTTACATCATTTGGATTTGGAATTGTGTCAGGATCTCTAATAATATCAGTGATAATATTAAATCTGCTTTGAACAAAATCTTCAATAGTTGCATCAATTTCGCCATACCCTGTAATTTCAGCGTTGGCAAGAACTGCTGCACGTTCAATTGCTTTAATTGTTTGTAGTTCTTGTCCTGAAATCAAACTTCTTGATGAGTCTGCAATGTTTGCGTTAAAGTATGCTAAACCTGCATTTCGTGAGTATCTATTACCTGTGTCCCAAGTGTCTTTTGCAACAGCGTCAATAATAAGTTTAGTATCTCTCAAGCACTTTGATTGGTCATATACAAAATTATACCAAAGTCCTGCGTCAATTTGTACATTGATATATTGTGTAACTCTTTGTGCAATATTAGCTGCTCCAGCTGTGTCAATACCTATTGCGTTATTAACATCAGCAACAAGAGTAGGAGCTGGCCATGATGTATCTGGTTCACTTCTTACAATTTCGCCACCGTCGTTATCAATATGATCTACTATAATTTGTACAAGTGTTTCTGCTTGTGTACTTGCTGCTGTACTACCTGCTGTGCCGGTTGTGTCTTGTGTTTCTGTGTTTCCGCTTGATATTGTTACAGCAGTTTCTAGTATAACATCTCCGATAACATCTTTCAGTCTGCCATAAGCTGCAAGTGTTTCTTCTTTTTTGCCATCTCCATATTGTGCTGATGCACCAACAAAATACTGAATAGCAGCATCTCTTGTAAGCAGGTTGCCGCCGTATGTCAAGTCATAAATCAAAGCATCAATAATAAGAGATGTATCTCTTTCACACTTGTCTTCGCTGTAAACAAAGTCAGTGGCAAATGGAGGTATGCCCGATGTTACTTGATCAGCGATCCAGCCTGTAACTTCTTTCTTGATAAATTCTTTGTTGGCTAATAGCTGTTGTACAGCATTAGCATATCCAGCATCACTAGCATTGCCTGTACCAAAACTTGGAGTTGGATAAACATACACATCGGCAATTTCGCCAGGGATATCGTTACTACTACCGTTCTCGATAATATCAAGAACTTCGTCCCACAATGCATTTGCTCTAGTAACTGCTGTTGCGTCATTTAGTGCTGCTGCTGTAAATGCTTTTGCCTGTGTAAATGATTCTATAGTTTGTTCTCTTTGATCATTTAATACTGTGTTGCTTGTACCATTGTAGTATTTGATAGCACTACTAACAGTCCTGTAATTACTATTGAACATAATATCGAAGCGAATTGCATCTAATAATAATCTTACATCTCTGCGACATTTTTCTTCATTGTAAGTAAAGCCAGCCCAGATGTTTTGTGTTGCTGCTGCAATCTGTTGATTAATCCATGTTACTGTATCCTCAGCAATCTGATCTTCTTTACTAGTAAGAATATCAAATGCTTCTTTGTATCCTGCTTCTCTAAAGCGTATTACAAATTCTTCAACAGGAGCAGCACGATTAAGTCCAACCATTGTAATTGTTTGTTTGCCTTCAAACGCACCTGTAGCATTTGCAAATGCTCTGTCAAACTCAAATGCCTTTGGAGAATAACCACTAGATCTCAACGCATACAAACCAAAGTTTGTCGCGGAGTTAGTAATGGAACAATAACCGCCCGACTGTGTGTAAACACCGTTTAGTAGGAAAATTTGGAAACAAGACACGATCTGTGCATAAGCATCGTTGAGTAGTCGCCAACCTGTACCACCAAATGAAAGCATGGTGTATGCGTTAGCAACCATTGATTTACCTTGTTCAGGTACAGCACCAATAGCTGGATTTTCAGCTTCAATAGGAAAGGTAGGAACGTTTGGTGAATTAACTAATGCACCGTCAATTTTAGCACCACTACCGCCTAAGAACGAAATGATCGAACAGTTCTGTGTATATGGTGAAGTAAAAATTGCTGGTTTTGTGTTAGGAAGATTTGTATATTCAGCACGGTCAACAACGTCTGTTGCATCAGGGTCATCAAACACTGTTGCATAGTCCCAAGTAATAAGAGGAATAAAGTTATCGTCAACACCGTCTCTAAATGTAAATTCACCAAAGTAACATGCATTTCTAACACGGAACATATCTAGGTTAGCATTTGCTGGGCGAACAATACACCCACGCAAACCATCGCCTTTGATAACAACATTGTCTGGAATAATAACTGGGTTATCTTCTGTATAGTCACCAACAGCAACTTTTACATTAACACGAGCGTTTGTTAGCGTTCCGTCTTCATTGTAGATAAACGCAGATGCAAGTTTACATGCTCTCTTAATTGTTTTTACTGGAGCAGTCTGTCCGTCGTTTTCGTCATCGCCTTTATCTGCACTAACATAGATTACATTACCGCCAAATAAGTCAGAGTCAACAAATTCTAATTGTCCAGTTTCGTCTGTGCGAAGTAACTGTCCTTTTGTACCAGCAGTAAGAGGCAAAGTAAGATTATAGCTAGTAGGAAGTGAATCAGGCGCTTTAATTTGCACACCATCTTCACCAGACGCAGTTAATTCTCTAAATGTAATAGCTGTTGCATTTTCCATGTCAATAGCTTCTTTGATGTTCATACCTTCATTGGTAATTGTCATCTTTTCCGAGTCATTGACTGTAAATGAAATCTCTGCCGATGCACTGTCTCCAGCATCGTCTATCTTGATTTCACTGTTATTTTCAAAAATTCTTTTGGTTATATCTTGAACTGTGTTGTCATCACGCAGTAGGAATACTTTACCATCTGCTGTGTTAATTGCCAATTCGCCTGATTCAAGTTGAGCTACTAAAGGCTGTTTTCCAGCCACACTACTACGCTTGTGTCTAATCTTTGTCGCCATTAAGGCTGCCTCCTATTTAGGTTCGGGTCAAGTTAAAAAACGCCCTGTCTTCACGATAGAAATCGTTGCATAGTTATTTATCAAGGAAGCAAGGGTGGGGCTTAGAACTCCCCACCATCTATTGTATCTGTCCAAACTGGTGTGTTATCGCCGCCGCCAACTACTGTTAGAACTTGGAACGATTCGCTTGTATCGCTTGTACCAGCTGCCTCAGTAACTTGAACAGGATCTGCTGCATTACCATACAGTATACCATCTGTAGTAAATGTGCTTACACCTGTACCACCATATTGTACTTCAAGGTCAGTAGTAAGAGTTAGCGTTCCAACTTCTGCATCAGTAACTGTAATCTTGTTGTTGATACCGTCAATGATTTCAGTACTATCATCTGCAAAAACACTACCTCTAAAGCCTGCTGCATCTAAAATACCTGTTACAAACAAGTCTTGATCGATTTGTAAGTTAGTTGTAAATGTAGATGTAGTTTCGCTAATTCTTAGTTTTTCAGTTACACTACCTGCTGACATTGTACTAATAACCATATCAAAGTCTTCTTGTGTACCAGTGATATCTTGTACAACAGTATCGATTTGTGCACCGGTTTCAAAGTTGTCATTTGTGGTTTCAACTTCAAATTTCATACCAACACCAATACCATCAACTGGTGTACCACTCACACTGTGGTGTGCTAGTGTTACTGGATATACAATATCATCTGCTGCGCTGTCTGGTGCATTTGAAACAATTTTGAAATCATCTGGTGTTTCAATTGTGCCAGCTTTTATCAACAACTTATCAGTGTATAAATCTGTTAATTGTAGTGTTCCAGTTGTATCGCCGCCAATAAATCCTTGTACAAATACATTTTCAGCAACACCTAAACCACCTGCAATTTTAAGTGCACCTGTATCAAATCTATAGCTGGTGCTTGTATTTGCAATATCTACTTGTATAGTCGAATCAATATTTAAGTTTGTGTTTGTAAGCAACATTCTTTCAACACTGTTGGTTACAAATTCTAATTGATCTTCGTCTGCTCCTGGAGAAGTTTCAGGACGGATAAATGTATCTTGGTCGACATCTTTTACTCCGCCTAGCGAACCCCAAGCTGTGCCATCATATCCTTCAAATAATGTATCTTCATTATTGAAACGAATCTGACCTGTTACTGCTGCTGTGCGTTGTGCTGTTGAACCAACTGGCAGTTGGACACTTGCAGTACTATCAAATATAAACACTTCATTATTGAATGTTACAGTACCAGAGCTTGCACCAATAGTAATAGTATCTGCGGCGCCAAACGCTTCGATAGTTTGTATATTTTCATTTAAAACAAAGAATGTACCGCTGTCAACTCTTGTGCTAATACTTGTACCATTAACTTCTAAATTATTTTCAGCAATAATATTACGCTGTGCAGTTATGTCTAATCCTGAAAATAATGATTTTTCTAAGCCAATACCACCAACAACTTGTAATGCGCCTTCTGTAGGAGCAGTTGCTTCACTATTGTTTGCAATGCTAACAAACGGTGTAGAACCAAAAGAAACTTCTTCACTGCTGTTAGTTGTTTTAACATTAAAATAATCTATTGATGCTTGTCTAACTGTGAATGATTTTTCGGTATTATCTGGAATATTAAATTCAGCATCGCCGGCAACTGTAATACTATCTAGTGTAGCATCATCACCAAATGTGAGTGTACCATCAACTGTCATGTTTCCAGTTACAAATACATTTCCATCAATACCAACACCTCCTGAAACAACCAATGCACCAGTTGTTGCACTTGTTGATTCAGTTGTATTTTGAATTTTTACTATCGGATTTGTACCAAATAGCGCTTCTTCTGTACCGTCAGTTGTATTCAATTTGAAATAACTGTTTGAACCTTCTAGTACTTCAAATGCACCAGTTGTAGCATCATACACATTAAATGTCGAATTTGCATTCACTGTAAGTGTATCTACAACACTATCTGTTGTGCCGATTGTAAGACTACCGTCAACGTCTAAATTACCGTTCAATAGTGTATCGTTGTATACTCTTAAATCACCTCTTACATTGAGATTTTTCTCAATGCCCATGCCACCTTCAATTACCAACAACCCGCTATCTGGACTGTTTGACTCAGTTGTACCTTCAAATGTAATGCTTGTAACGGTATCATCTAAACGGAATGCTGTGTTGCTTAGATTCATTCTTTCCAAGCCGTCAGTAACAAAACTTAATTCGTTTTCATTTGCACCAGGTGAACTTTCTGCTAGAATGTATGTGTTACCGTCTACATCTCTTACACCTCCAAGTGAATTCCATGCAATACCATCATAGCCTTCAAATTGTCCAAGATCTGTATTGAAACGAATATAACCTTTTTCGTCATAATCGTCAATTTTGCCTCTTTCACCTGTTGTACCTGTTGGTACTTTCATATTGTAAACACTGGTGTATCTAATGTAGTCGTTTTCAACTGTAAAGTTACCTGGTACAATACCAGCACTACCAAAACTAATTTCAGTAGCATCGCCAAATGCTTCAATTGTGCCAGCTGTATCATTAAACAAGCTCAAACTTGCACTATCGGTGCTAACAATACTACCTTCAAAGAAGATATCTCCACCAACATTTAAATTTTTACCAATTCCAATACCGCCTGCTACAACCAGCGAACCATCTGATTTAGTCGAACTTTCTGTAGGATTTAGTATTTCTATTCTAGGCACATCACCGAATGTAATTTTTTCAATACCGTTTCTAGTATCAATACTAATATAATCTTCAGTTTGCATACTTACATTAAATGCTTGTTGTGTTTCATCTGGTATAGTAAGATCGAAATCACCAACAATTGTTGTAGCACCGCCAACATCAAGTGTACCGACAATGTTTGCATCATGTCTGATATCAGTTAAACCAACAGTGTCTGCACCAATTACAATGCTTGTTGCACCGCCTGCAAAGTTTACTGAACTTGCATTATCATTGATTAAGTTAAACACTGTTGCTGTTGTAGTTAGATCGCCGCCATCAACAGCAATATCTGTTTCAAATTGCACATCGCCTTCGACTATACCGCCGGTTAACTTATTAAGATATCTGTTCTCTACATAAGTCTTTACAGCAGTTTGTGTTGGTACAGTAAAGGCATCTGCAGAACCTGTGCTTGCAACTAGATCGTTACTGTTGCTTACTTCTTTAAGTTCTACCCCAACTGGAATACCAAAGCGTTTAAACGGACCAATACTTGCAATACCGTTTAGACTGATCTCTTCAGCGTTCAGACTAATAGCACCGGTAAGCGCATTAACATTAAAGAAGTTGCCAACTTTGAAGTTACCGATTTGGTCCACTGTACCGCCGGCAAAAACCTTACCGTTGTTAGTTTCTACAAATTCGTTTTCTGCTATAGGTGATCCGCCAAAGAATGGAAGTGCATTATATGTAACACCTGCGCCAACATATTCAAATGCATGACCACTAGTACTAACTGTACTAACTCGTTGCATACTACTTAATGTACCTTCTGTCACTGCTACCACACCAGGGAACAATGTAAGTTCAGCAATACCTCCGTATTCTGCATTTAACAATCTAATAGCTTCATCTTCAATTGCATCAAGATCATCTAATACATCTTCACGCTGTTGCTTAACAAGTGTTGTAGGACCTAAGTTATCATAATCGTGATCTTCTTCAGTTGGCAAATAAGATACATTACCAAACTGAATTACATCAGCAATTTTTTGAATCATTGTGTTTGCATAAGCACCGGCTGTTGCACTGCCGCCTATTTCACTATATTGTTGTTCAACAGTTACTCCAGAACTAGTTGTAACTTTGCTGTTTTGTGCAACTAACTCAACTACTTCTGCAAGTCTTCTATAAGATAATTCAGTGATTGTTTCTTGTCCAACAATTACAGCATTACTATAATATGCTTCGCCTGCTCTTCTTGATTGCTTGTTGCCGCCATACATCATATCATAAATTGTAGCATCTAAGATATAACTTGTGTCTCTTTCGCATTTGTCAATGTTATAATCAAAGCTGACAATATCACTTGTAATATAATCAATAGTGTCAGTTTTAATTGTTTCAGTTGCATCAACAATTTTGCTTATAGCTTCAGATAAACCTACTTCAATCCAACTAACATCTGGATCACTGTTTTGCGGTGTAGTTGCAAGGCCGTCGCTGTCTGTGATTGCAGTAATAATAATATCATAATATTCAGCAAGTTCTTCACTTTCGGCACTTGATGCAAAACTACCACTAATACTTTGATCTTCTGGGTTGCCTGTTTCTTTAACAACTGCTGCGCCTTGAACCACGCTAATACTTACATCACGCAAGTGCTCCAGTGCATCACCTGTTTGTGCTTCTTGTCCATATACTTGACTTGCACCATCATCATAGTATGATCTTGCAGAATCTAGTGTTGCTCTGTTACCTCTGTAAAGCAAGTCATGTGTTACAGCATCAATAATGTATCCTGTATCTCTGCGACATTTTGTTTCACTGTAACTAAAGCCATTGTATGTGCTGTTGATATAATTTACTACATCTGCTTGCAATGATGCTTTATCTGCAAGAATATTTGTTCTAGCAGTTTGTAAATTAGTAGGTGTCCAACTAACGTCAATCTCTTGGTCTGCTGGTAATATTTCTAATGTATTTGCTCTTACACAATCTGCAACTATTTCTGCTAACTCAGTGCCTTTATTTGCAACTTCGCTATCAGCAATATCGCCAGTAACATCTTGTCCTGAGTATGCTTCTAATAAAATGTCATAAACAATTGCACCCATTTGTTCAAATGCATTACCGGTTGCAGTTCTTTGATTTGCTGGAAGTTGACTTGTTGTACCTACAAAGTATGCTTTTGCCGCTTCTTTGGTTGCAAGGTTTGTATTGTAGTTTAAGTCATGACTGATAGCATCAATTACATATTGTAAATCTCTACGACACGTTGCTTCATTATAGCTTGCTGCTAGTTCAGGTTCATTGTCTCTAATCCAAAGAATAACTTCATCTTCAATAAGTGTTTTGTTATTTTGAATTTGAATTCTGCCAAGTCTTCCTGGACTATTTGAACTAAATGTTATTGTATCCGCAGCACTTGTACCATTTTGAATTATATCAATAACTTCATCAAATCCGGAATTCAATAGTGCTAACGCTGTAGCATCACTAGTAATAATATTGCCTGCTTGGCTTTTTAATCTTGTAATACCGCCAATTGTTTCTGTTAATTGGTCGTCAATAACTACTGCACTATTTGCTCTTCTATAAGAAAGTCCGTTTAATACACTCCAGTAGTTTGTTCCTAGTACAATGTCTTTACAAACACCTTCTAAAATTAATCCGCTGTCTCTGCTGCACTTTGCGCTATCATATATAAAATATTGATTGTTGATGTGTAGTACAGTTTCTTCGATTAAGAAATCTTTGTTGTCTTGTAATAATCTTGCAGCGTCAATGCGCTCCTGGCTGGCAGGAGTAGGTGTAGGAAATTCTGTACCCTCGCTTGGATCTGCATCAAATTGTACAATATTAAAGAAAATATCAAACAGATTCTCTACACGAGTTGTTGCAGTAGTATCACCAGCTACAAGTGTTTTAACTTCGCCTTGAACAAAACGAAGTGCCATAATAGTAGCAGGGTTTTGGTTTAGATTAAAATAACTTGCCGTTGCTCTTTTGTAGGCTTTAGCTGCTGTAATTGTATTGTGGTTTGTACCGAGTTGTGTATCTCTAACTACAGCATCAAGAACTAGTCCAACATCTCTTTTACATTTGGTTTGATCATATGTAAAGTTAGGATAGTTAGCAAGAATGTATGTTGTAGTTTCGTTTGCTAAGTTTGTTCTTTGTCCATAAATTTGTGTAGTTGCATCTTGAATATCTTGATTTGCAAAATTAGTTAAAGGCAGTTCTTGCTCAGGTAAATTATCAAGGCTTGCATCTTCTAGCACGTCTATAATAATTTGTACATTTTGTTGTACAATAGTTGATTCTGTGCCAGTTGCAGGAGTGCCACTTGTATCTTGTACTTCATTGTTGCCGGTAGCTCTTGAGACAGCACCTTCTAAAACAATTTGAGAAGCAACTTGTTTTAAACGTTCATAAGCAGCAATTGTTGCAGTAACTTCTGCTGCATTATCGCCTAATTGATTTACTGTGCCTTCAAAATATGCCTCAGCTGCAATTATACTTGCACTGTTACCTCCATAAAGAACATCATATGCAAGTGCATCAACAATGTAACCTACATCTCTTTCGCATTTTTTAACATTGTAACCGTTTCCGCTATTGTAAACATTAGGATAGTTTACATTTACATATGCCGAAATTTCTTTTTGTATAAAGTTTTTATTTGCAACTAGTTGATTTTTTGCCGCTACTCTATTAGTATTAGCTCCCGACGGTGTAGGATAATCAAGAGTATCTGCATTTGTAATGTTAATGTCAATTTCTTCAAGAACATCAACTTGAATTGCAGGTTTATTATCTTGCCATTTGTTGAAAGCAAAAATTAAATTTGCATCAGATATGTGCGAAATTGATGGCTCAATAACAGCAGGAATATTGTCAACACTACTATCGTCAATTACATCAATAATTATTTGCACTAAGCTGCCAATGTCGTCAACTTCTGTACTAGATGCAGGGTTTGTAGTATTTTGTTGTCCAGGATATGTTTCAAGCGCAATACCTTGGTAAATGTTTATAAGTTGATTGTAAGCTGCTGATGTAGCAGTAATTTCGGCTGCGCTGCCTAGCTGACTTACTGTACCTTCAAAATAACTATCTGCTGCTCTACGAGACGCAAAATTACCAGTATATTGTATATCAAAACATATCGCATCTGTGATAAGTTTTACATCTCTTTCACATTTTGCTTCGTCATAATCCAATGATGGATAATTTGTTGCAATCCAGCTTGTAAGTTCTGTAGCAATAAAATCTCTGTTTAGTTGTAGCAGTTCTCTTGCATAACGTCTGTTTGTATCAACACCTGGATCGCTCCATGTAATAGTATCTACTGCTGCTTCGTCTAATGCACTGTCTGCATTTTCAATAATATCAAGTATTTCGTTAAATGCAGCATTACTTCTTGTTATTGCAGTAGAACTAATGTCTAAGTAATCACTTGCTGCAAGATCTCTCATATACTGATATGCTGCAATTGTTTGTTGAAATTGGTTGCTAATCAGATATGAACTGTTAGCTCTTTTGTAACTTTGTCCAGTGTTTACTGCATTATAGTTTGTGTTGAGAATTATATCCCAAGCAACACTATCTACAATAACGCCAATATCTCTTTCACATTTGTCTTTGTTATAATTTAATCCTGTGAAAATATCTAAATATTCTGCAAACAAGTTTGTTACACGAGTTAGTGCTGTACTACTTGCTGCAACATCGCTCAATGCTTTTATACTATCTCTAGTATTTTCAAAAGTTGCTTTACTAACTGTAAATTGTTGATCAGTAACTTCTTTGGCACTTGCTCTTGCATATGCTAATGCTGCTGTAATTGTTCTATAGTTGCTGCCTGTTGCAACATCATAAGCAATTGCTTCTACAACCTTTTTTGTATCGCTTTCGCACTTGCTTTGATTATAAGAAACATTAGTAAACTGTTCTGAAATATATTTTGTAAGTTCTTGTACAATAAAATCTCTGTTTAATACAAGTGCATCTTTTGCTGCTTTTTTTCCTTCGTCTACTGTGCTAAGATTACCAAAGTCTACATCCGGTGAAGCAGTACTATCGCCTAAATTTAAATAAGCAGTAATTTCAGCAAAACGTTCGATTATAAAATATCTTGCATCTTCATTTGCAGGATCGCCATCAGGAAGACGAGCAAGCATTTCGTCTCTTGCTGCTTCAATGCCATATACTGTAGGAGCCAACTGTGCATTTAAAACTTTACTTGAAGTTGCTCTCAAATAACTTCTACCAGCAGCTAAACTTTGGTAGTTAGTACCCATTACTAAGTCGCCGACAACTGCATCCACAATGCGTCTTACATCACGTCTACATACAGTTTCATTGTATATAAACGGTTGTTGAGTGATGTCATTTTCTGTAACATAGTATCCAGTAGCATCGCCTTCAAACTTGATTATACTACCTGTTTGTGGAATATCTCTAAGACCGCTTACCTCAATTATTCTATTTGTAACAAGGTTAGCAGTAGCAGTTGCAATAGTGTCAAAGCCGCCACCGGTGAGTGTCACAGTTGGTGCTCTGTCATATCCTGATCCTGGATTATTAATAGTAATTGCAGAGATTACTCCGGTTGTAGCATCTATAGTTGCAGCACCGGTGGCTATTACACCATTTGGATCACCCAACGGAGGATCGAATGTTACAGTAGGCGCATTGGTGTATCCAGAGCCGTCACTGTTAATTGTAACACTACCTACTGTAGAAAAATAATCTTGTGTAGGTCTAGCAGTTGTAAAAATATCTTGCGATAGGCCGTCGGCAATAATAGCAAATGTACCAAAGTCACTAACTGAGTTTGATATCGAAAGATATCCGCCGGCAGTTGCTTGGAAGCCAACTCTTGTAAAGACTGAGAAGCAACTAACAATCTGAGTATAACCTTCATTAGTAATTAAGAATCCAATACCGCCTTGGGCAATTTGTGTAAATGCGTCAGCAACAAATGATTTAACCAAACTGTTTTGATTATATTGAGCACCGTCAACTTTCATGCCGTTGCCGCCACCGTTAACGTTTACACGTTTTGCTAATGGAACATTTGGATCATTTTCAATTGGTCGTGCACCTGGTGTTACACCTTCTATTTGTACAGTTTTAAATGGTATAAATTCAGTACCATCGTTAAGCCACGGACCGTTCATATTTGTACAGTTTTGTACATAAGGTGATACTGTAACCAACGCACCAGGTTTAATTTCTGCGCACCAACCCGGATCTCTCAATGCTCGCATTGTAATCTGGAATAGATAACAAGCATTGTCCATATAGAAAATTGTTTCAGTATCGTTATTTGGATAAATTTGTGTGTTTCGCAAACTATCACCGCGGACAGTTTGACGTTCTTTTAGTGTAATAGGATTATTTTCGTAGTAATCACCTGCTGCAACTTGTATTGTTGCACCTGCAGGCGCAGCTTCGACTGCTGCTTTAACAGATTTCTTAGCCTGTCCTGGACCTGCACCTTTACCCGAGTTTGTATCATTACCTTCTGTGCTAACATAATATATTAATTCACTTGTTGCACCTGGTGAATTTCCTGTTACATTTAAGTTTCCGTTAACTGTAACTTGTTTTCCAGATGCTGGATTTAATTCTATACTACCATCAGCATTTAAAACAAATGATGTATCCTTTACGAGCCTTTCGTGTAATGTTTGTTTCTTTATATATTTGCTCATTTAAACTTCCAAAAAACTTATAGTTGCACTTAACTTGTCACTGTCTGCGCTGTTTAGTATTACTCTATCACCTTCTTCTAAGATTAATCTTTCTACATTCCAAGTAAAAGTCTCTTGTGCAGGCATAGATACAGAATTTAATACTTTATTTGTATTTGATTTTACATCACCGGAGCCATTTAAAACATGCATGTTAAATGTACTGTCGTTGAGAGTATTTGTAGATGTAGCGTAGTTACACACTAACAATGTAGTGATGGCATATTTCTTACCAGAAGGTACATTTAAGGCCTCGGTATCTGTTGATGATATTAGTACACTGTTAATTGCCATTTTGTTTTCCTTTTAAAAAATAATGCTGTAAAGTAAGGCTTTATTTCTACTGATTAATTCGTCCGTTGTTGAGTTTTCGTTTACAAAGAAAAGACCTGTTCCGCCGTCTGCTTCATCTTTTGCATAAAGCCTAATGCCGTCTGCAGGTGCGGTAGGATCTGTAGTTTTTTCAATTTCAACTGGAAACGATGTTTGTATTACTCCGCTTCCGTTTGCTTCAAGTATTAAATCCTGATTAGTTTGTGTTGAAGTAATTTTATTTTCTTGAATTGTTATATCATAAAACTGTGCAGAAGATTGCTTGAATACTGCGTTTGTTTGATTATCAATTGTAATTTCAATTTTGCTAATTGGTTGACCAGGATCATCTGCATCAAATGCAACAACAAAAGTATCGCTGTCTGTTAATGCAGCAATCTTATCTTGAAAGTTATATTTGTGATAGTCTCTAACATAGTCTTTAACTGATTTAATATTTGGAATAATATCATCATCAACAGGATTAACTAATCTATCAGTGTTAGACTGATTGTTTGTAATTTCTGTTCCTGTATAAGGAAATACTTGTTTTTCATAATCTACTGTTCCAGTGACACTAAGAATACCAGTTGTATTTTCACCCAAGAAGTATAAATTTTGATTATCTTTTGTTTTTATACTTGCAGTATGTATACCTCTTAGGTCTCCATCTGTATCTTGGAATAAAAATGCACCCGGTGTTGCATCGTTGCCACTAGAATCAATAGTATTAACTCGTTCGTCGAATAAAAATTCAGCATTTGCAAGTGTACCTCTGTCAACAATTAAACCAGCAGTGTTAAGGCTTACACCTGCACCACTTTCGCCATCGTTTACAGTAATTGTATTGTCGCTTACAACAAGATCACTTGAACCAACAGTAGTTGTTTCACCTTGTACATTAAGGTTACCGTTGATTGTTAGCGTTCCTGTCGCATCACCAGTATCAAATAAAAATTCACCGCCATTGGCAATTTTTATCTTGTATTCAGTAACTTCATCAAACTGCTGAATTTTTATAGCCATAGCTCAACTCCTTAAATAGCAGTTAAGCGTAGTAATGATTCTGTCGAGTCGTCTTCTGCTGTCCATGTATAACGGTTATTGCTGTAATCAACTGCTGTTCTATTGAATAATTTTGCAATTGCAATTGCACCGCCGCCATCGCCAATTCCAATAATTTGACATTCGCCTGCTGCGTTTGGAGCAGAACCGTCTCCGGTTAATCTTGATACTTGTGCAATTGTATCTCCGTCGTTTGAACAGTTAAATTTGTTTGTTCCTCGTTGTGAAAGAATATATCCTTCAATTAGATTTGATCCGTCGTGAAATCTAACTGGTACTTTTGGTGTTGCATCTACACCGGTTGCACCGAAGTTTCGTTTATTTACTGGGCGTCCCATGATTTTCTCCTTTGTTTATCATTGCCGTTCTATGGTCTACGGGGTGTTGGTCCCCATAAGTCCTCGTCGAGGCGCTTATACCTTAACATAAGTATTTATCAAAAAAGTAAAAATGGGTTATTACATGTATAAAAAAAGGCCTGCTAAAATATAGCAGACCTTTTAATAATAAAGTGATAGGTTGGACTTTGAGAATACCAACAACCTCCTAGTAGCTCTCGCCATATTCAGAGGAGCCTAGCATCGGATAGTTACTTCCAAAAACATATCTTTGTATCTCTACAATCATATGTTGCCACTACAGCTACTAGCCAAGTTGTGTCACTACGCAACACCGTTCCTTGCACTATCTAACTTAGACCGTCGCCTAACTTATGTAACTAATATAACATATACAAAACAAAAGTCAACCACTTTTTTATTATTTTTCTACAAAATCTATTGCAACACTTATTCTTTCATTATCAGTTTTATTAATTGTAGTTGAATGTAGTAGCCAAGATGGAAAAAATACAATTTGTCCAGGATTAGGATTAATTTTTATTATATTGTTTTGGTTTATCCAACTAGTAGCATCTAATGCCGAGTTTGGATTGTATAATGCAAGATCTCCATCTTTGTTATTTGTTTTTACATAGTAAACACACGAAATATCAGCACCTCTATGATTGTGAGCAGTAATCACATCGCCTTTGAAAGATTTTGTAACCCAAGCAGCATCTATTTCAAACTCTAAAATTTCATTCTGTACATTGTCTAAGTATATTTTTAAGTGTTTTTGTACAACTGATTCAAAAAAATTAAACTTATTGTTTTGAAAAAAATTATCATACAAATCTGTCATTTGTACATCGGATTCTAATCCAAAATTACTACCTTTGAAAAACACAAAATCTGCATCTACAATAGTTTGTTCAATTAACATTTGTTCTTTTATCTCTACATTAGAGACATATATGGGTACTGAAAATAAATTTCTTATCATTATAATATACCTTCTAAAAAATTTGCTGTATTTTTATGCCACTCTTGTCCAGGATGACTTTTATCTAGGGCTTTACAGTCATTTATGTAAGGATTTTTATAAAAATTTACAGTGTTTAATTCAGTTAATTCAATATTACCAAAGTCAGTACAAGTATGAATAACATTTTTATGTAGTTTTTCAGCTGTTTTCATGTAATATAACGTTTTATATTTAGAATCAAAGAAATCTGTCTTGCTAGTTTCTTTCAAATATGATTTATAAAAAGAAACATCATCTATATTGCTTACAAGATTAGTTCCTTCTTTATCTTCATAAAACAAAAATCTAGTATAGCCACTCCACATTATAATAATTATATCGTCTGGTTGCCATGTATCGCAATCATCTACAATGTTTTGTAGTATTTTTTGATTACTGTTTCCGCCTTTGCCTTTGTTATTACATATAAGTTTTAATTTTTTTGATAATATACTTGGCCAACTATACTTACTTGTTTTGTATTCATCAAAATCCCAATCGTTATCTTCAAATATACTATTATCTGCTAAACAAGATCCTTGTGTCCAACTACAACCATATGTCCAAAGTGTTTTCATAACATATATATCACAAAAAAAGGCCCCGGAGGGCCTTTTTTATTATTATGTGTAAAATAACTTAGCTAAAGCTCAAGTTACCTGCATTAACTTCTACTTTTTCCAAGTAGTCAGCTGCGTTACCTAGTGACGAAGCATTGTTTGACAATTCAACATAACCATAACGAGTCATGAAACTCACGACTGGCTCGAATGATGTTGGGTCAAGTACAACACCGCTTGACATCAATGGGATGTATGGGCAGTAGAACGCTGCTGCGTCTGATTCGCTAGAACCTTTGTAACCAACAAGTACATCATCGTCTGCTGCATATGTGTTTACATAAATGCGCATTGCATTGTTCAATGTACCAACCATTTTAGTGTTAGTTGGTGCTTCAAATGCACCTTCAGTTGTTCTTGCAAACGCTGAAGTTGTTGCACTTTGTAGTACTGTAAGAATCGCCGGTGATACAACTGCCCAGTTACCTGCGCCTCTGCGTGTTCTTTGTGCGATTCTGTTAGCTGCACGGTTAACCAATACTGCCAATGCTGCATGTTCGTCACCAACAAATGTTGCTGTACCCGAAACTGCTGCTTGGTTGTATGTGTCAGTACCTGTACCTGCCAATGTTGACAAGCTGCGTAGTACTTCTTGGTCGATTTCTGCAGTAATCTCTTGAGCTAGTGCTGCCATGATTTCTGCTTCAACATCGATACCGTGTTGACTTTGAGCATCTTGAGCCGCTTCAAATGTCCAGCGAGCTGATAGCTTGCGTGACTTTGCTTCGACTGTTTGCTTCAAGATCTGGATGCTTAGTCTGTTACCAGCAATCCCTTCTTTAGTTGCAGTTGGATCTGCTTTACCATCTGCATTACCTGAATAACCTTCGGCAATTTTAAATGGTGATAGTGCTTCTTCACCTGCTGTGGTTGATCCACCTGTTGAGCCTGCAAACGAATCTGCATAACGTACTCTTAGTGTGTGAATCTGGCCAACTGGTCCAGTCATTGGTTGAACACCAACGATTTCGTTCGCGATCACTGTTGGCATTACACGTCTGATCACTGGTAGGATCACACGATTAAGTGTTGCGACATTTCCTGCAGAAGTTGCGCCCGCTGTTGCTGTTTCCATCAAATGCTTGCGAGTATTCTCAAGCGTTGTTTCCATAACAGCTTTCTTATTGCCTTGTAGGCCTTCGACTAGGGCGGTTTTTGTCTCCTGCCAGCGTCCTTCTAGTAGTTCTGACATTTTTTTCTCCTTTTAAAGTCCAGCTAAACGCTTGATATCCACTACATTGTGGTCTGCGCTTGCTTTGTTAATAGAACTAGATTTTCTATTGCCTGTAATTTCTTTGCCTTCTGTTAATGGTGCCTTCTGCTTTGCTGGACCTTTACCGTCAATAACGGTTGGTAGGTACTTGTCAAACGCCGATTGTAGTCTATTCGTCTGTACTGATTCCAGTAAGTCTGTCATAATTTCACGTTGGTCTTTGCTTAATGGCGAAACCAAACCGTTCATTACTTGTGTTCTTTCTTGTGATTCAACAAGGCGTGCAACCTCTGCTGCTTTTGCGTCTGCAACTGATTTTGCTTTAACTGCAAAGTCTTTTGCTTCTGCTAATAGAGTGTCTTTTGCACTAAGAACTTTCAATAGTTTTTGAGTTTCAGATTTTTCATTTAGGTGTGAACCCATGTATTCATTGCTGAATGCTTCGAAAATCTTACGACCAAAATCATTTTGTCGTGCTGTATCAATGTCTTCTTTAAGTTGTGTGATTTCACTACGGATAGTTTTATCAACTGTTTCAGAAATCATTGATGCGCTTCTTTCGATAAAGTCTTTCTTAACTTTAGCGAAGTGTGCCTTGCCTTCACGCACTAAACGTACTTTTGTTTCAGCAAGATCTTTTTTATCTTCTTGGAACTCTGCAAGTTCAGATGCTAATTGATCTACAACAAATTCTTCTAGCATAGAAAATTTACTTGCCATTAGTTTTTGATCATCATGTAGTTCATTAACTTCTTTAGCCAATGATTCTAATACAAATTCTTTCATAAGATTTGCATTTTCTTTCATTGCGACTGCATATTTTGCTTTTTGTTCTGCAAGTTGCTTACGATCGTTATGGAATTCTGCCATTTCTTCAGCTAGTTTCTCAGAAACTAGTGTGTCTACAGCTTCAACCATCACGCCTTTGTCGTGTTCGTATTTTTTGGCAAACTCTTCACGCAGTTCAACAGTCACAGCAACACGATTTTCATTTACTTTTGTTTCAAAAGCTTCTTGAATTTCGCTTGCCATTGCTTCGGTTATTGCATCGCTCTCTAAAAGGGATTTAAGTGCTTCCATTTCTTCCTCCTTTTATTGGAGCCTGTCTATTATGTTTAATAGACTCTCTTTGATATATTTTTTTGCCTTTGGGTTGCCTGTGACTTCTTTTGAAGTTAGTAATGCCTTGTATCCACCTTTTTCGTTCATTATATGCTCATAAATTGGTGTAGGATACGCACCGGGGGCGCTGGGCTGAGCCACAACGTCCACAGTAATTATTTCGAAACCTTGAACACTACCTGTAGGGTCTACTTCTCCACTACCTCTCGATGAGACACCTAGTTTAACGCCGCTTTCAAGCATTGTTTTCACTAGTGATCCCATCGGAGTTGGTAAAATCTTCAATTTACCATAACCGTTTGGTCCATCCATCCACATTTCTGTGACCATATGACACACACGATCAAGGTTGATATTAAGTCCTTCCGGATGATCGACTTCGCCTAATACTGAGTAACCACCAGTTATCTGCTCATTGAGCGTGGTGACAGCCCTGCCAATTTCTTCTACGGGATAAACACGCTGGTTAGCGTTCTTAACGCCGCCTTGAATGCAAATACCTTTCATGTAAAGGTCTTTGCCCTCATTAGCAGACTCAACGACCATTTTAGCCTGGTCAAAACTTAGATTTTCACGAAGTTGAAACATCTATCAGTCCTTACTTACTTGCCGCCAATAATTGATTTTTTATTAGCTGCGTTCTCTGGCTTGCCCTTTTTCTCAGCGCCGTGGCCAGGTTCTGTTTTAGTGCCTGATTTAGCACTTGTACCGCCTGGAACATTTCTATTCCCTGCGTTATCTTCTTTTGGGTTTTGGTCATTTAGTGCAGAACCTTTTACTTTTGATCCTTTACCTACTTCACCGTCGTTTGCTGTATCGCCTGCAACGATATTTGAAGCTGTACCGCCCATATCATTTTTACCTGCAACTACTGATTTAGCATTTGCACCGTTGTCGCCTTTTTTTGGCTCTTCTGCCATTTTGTTTGCATACTCACGCATGATTTCACCGGCTGACATTTTTGATTCATCAACTTCTTCGTCATCCGACTCGTCAACTTCTTCATCAGTTGCTTCGAATGGTAATTCCATTGCTTCTTCTTCTGGCTCTTCGTCGCCCATTTCTGGCTCTTCGTCGCCTGGCTCTTCGTCACCCATCATTTTTTCAAATTCTGCTTTTAGTGCGTCGAGTGCATCTTCTAGGTCTGACATTGCGCCTTCTGGGCCTTCGCCACCTTCGTCGTCCATGTCGCCTTCTTCGCCGTCACCGCCGTCCATGTCTGCTGCAATGTCGCCCATCATGTCGTCAGTTTCGTCACCGCCCATTTCTGGTGCGTCTAATTCGTCTAGACCAAACATTTCGTCTAGGTCATCATCTTCCGACTCGTCTAAGTCGTCATCATCTGACTCGTCAACTTCTTCATCAGTTGCTTCGTCTAGGTCTTCGTCATCTGACTCGTCAACTTCTTCATCAGTTGCTTCGTCTAGATCGTCGTCATCTGACTCTTCAACTTCTTCGTCATCAGATTCAATGATGTTTTGATAAATTTCTCGTGATTTTTCTACCACGATCTCATGGAATAGCTCTTCTGCGCCGTCTTTGTCTTCATTAACAAGACGCTCGAGCATTTCCTCAAACTTTTTAAGATCAGTCATGATTATCTCCTTCTATGTCAAGGCTGTCAGTTATATTTACACTTTATAGAAAAAAGTACACCGAAACAGGTTCAAACGAGCCCATTTAGTGAAATTTTAAGAAAGATTGAATTGTTTTTTAAATTCTTTCACAGTAATATGTGATAGATTTTCTAATCCTTCTAAATTGTCTGGTAGAAAAAACTCCTTGTCTTCTACAACTCTGATATATTTAGTTCTTCGATTTTGTCGTAATATAGTCATAGTTTGACGAGACCAGTTTCCAAAGTATGTTGCTCTGTCATTTTTATTTTTGTAATTTGGTGTGCCTGCAAAAATATTATTTACAATTTCGTGTTTTTTACCAGTACCCTGATAATCAAATCCTAAAATATAAACAATATCATTTTCGTGACTGCTTGCTAGGTGCAATGCAGTAGGCCCACTGCTCCAACCTAAATTAGGATTAAAAAGGTTTAATCCTGGAATACTTCGGGTATACTTGTTAGGGTTTGTCCATACATTTCCGTGCTTTAAATGATAGTTTTTTGAACTTATTTCTCTGATCATTTTTGTATCAACTGCAATCAAATAGTCAGGATCAAAATCTCTGTACACTGCATTGCAAGCATAAATTCTACCATGTGGACGAATTTCTGTTAATGAGATACTGTCTCTACTTGTACCATTGCCACACACAAACGCTGTGCGACCTGTAATCATACTAGGACGTTCTCTTAACTCGGTTAATTCTACTTGATCTTGCTGGGCTTTTTGTAATCGTTTTCTGGCTTTGCGTTGTTCTTTAGTTTCACCAGGAATGTACTTTTTTACCACTTAAAACTCCTATTATACCGCTGCCTCTTCTGCGTTTGCTTGAATGCCATACATTTGTCTAATATGAATTAAATCTTTTTGAGACTCTTTTCTATGCATGTCATCTGCCCTGCGAGCTTTGTTAATATCTTTAAGTGTTAATTTTGTTTTGCGAGTGTCATTCATACTCACAACAGATTCGTCGTCTTCAGCATTGTAACGCTGATCCTCAATCGGTTCCATTGTTTCTTTATCAAAATAATATAGTTCTCTCAAAATCATATTGTATTTATGCTATAGGCTCTGCCTCAGCACCTCCTCCTACTGGTGATGTTTCTGCTCCTGCTGTAACATCATCATCACCTCCTAACTCGTCGCCTTGTGTATCATCAAGGTCGCCTGAAATATCTGCTCCAGAAATGCCTGCATCTCTTAACTGACTTGAAGGATCCTGTCCGGGCATTTGCAGTAGTTCGTCATTCTCTTCACGCCATTGTCTTTCGTTTTCTGCAATTTCTTCTTTGCTCAATCCAAGGAATCTGCTTAATGCAAATCTATTTGAAATAAACGGAATCTGTTGCATTTGAGTAAACGTACTAATTCTATTGCCGTCTAGTTCTGCTTGACGATAACTTGCAAAGTTTTGCGGCGGCTGTAGTCTCAAGTCAAATAAACTTGAATCAATATTTACACCCTTTTTGTCAAGATACAGTTTAAATTCTTTGTTGAACATTTCTGTAATTAGACTTTGTAGTCTTTCACAATAATTGTTAAATCTTAACTCTTGAATATATGCTGTACCTACTCGCCCATCATTATACTGACTTGCGCTGTCGTCTGCACCAGTTGGCAAGTATGAACTAGGTATGCGTAGACCACGAACTAACTTGTTGGTAAAATATCTAAGGTCGTCAATCTCGCCTAAGTTTGTACCACCTGGAAGTGTTTCAACTTTTGATCCTCTGCCTTCAGCAGTTTGTGGAAAGAAGTAGTCTTCGTTGATTGACAGCGGATTATAACTACTGTCTACAACAGTTTGACCTCCGCCTGTCTTGGATGGGATGCGTCTTTGATGTATTTCCGTTTTGACACGCTCCACAAATTGCATAGCAAGGTGTGATGGCATGTTGCCCACATCAACGTAGAATACTCTGCGCTCTGGCGCACGTTGTACTCGATAGATAATAATAGCATCT
>Ga0222717_10000901_pt1 | contig 24859 bp, 38 predicted proteins | sample C33_18DmetaG_FD_165053 | JGI IMG/M metagenome (GOLD analysis project Ga0222717, IMG submission 165053) | Estuarine water microbial communities from San Francisco Bay, California, United States - C33_18D | ecosystem: Environmental > Aquatic > Marine > Unclassified | place: USA: California... | reverse complement strand
TTTATAAGGAAGCGTGATCGGCGTCTAATGCATTTTCGTCGTTAGATATACCGGCCGGTCCGCCGATGTTTACTTCCTTATCATTTATTATTCAATTATATTATCGATCCGCTATCGTATTAATTTTGTAAATACATAATCTTTATAGACTGCTGCATCACGTAAGTGTGTATAGCACTGTATTCGTCGCCGTCTTGAGGGAAATCCGCTAGTTGCCAATCAATACTATCTTCTAATAATTCTAATGTAACATCAGCAACTCCTCTTGCTACTTCATCTAATCTTTCTTTTACTTTATTGTCCATATTTTTAGTTATATTTTTCATATTTCACTTTAGCTTCGAAGTATACCCACATTACTTTGTCGATAAACTCTAACTCACTCATTTCAACTCTTAACTTTAAAAGATCGTTTTTCATAGTGTCATAGAATTCACTCATAGCTCTATCCATCTCACACCACTTGATTTTAAAGTGCTCGTATAAGTCACCTTGCATACAGTTTAAGCCTAAGTAACCACTTTCATATCGTTCGATGTAGATCCACCTATCGGATTCGGGACACCATATATGTTCTACCGCATTTAATCTATCATTTATTCTCATATTACTTACAGTTTCTAGCGTTAAAGTCTAATAAACGCTGTACTCTTTCAATGTGATTTGGTATTAAGTCTCTAGTATAAAAATAGTTTTTACCACGATTTGTAGTGTTGTATCTCTGTTTATTGATTTGGTAAAATCTTTCTGGAGCACCACCTTTAGTGCTTACTCTTACATAACCGCTTTCATAAGTAACACCTATTCTACCGTCGTTTAATTTAAAATGTAGTGATCCGTTTTTAGTAATTTTAATTAATTTCATTTTATTAGTTTTTAAATTCATATATATTATCTCAAGTGATTCGTATTATTTTTGTAATGGTTCGTTGTAGTAACTCCAAAGTTTATTATGAGAGTGTTTCCTACCTTTAGAACCTGCGCCTTTTACTTTTGTTTTAATACTTTTATACTGTTTATCTGTAACTCCACTACAAGATCCATGGATAGCGACAGTGTTATTACGGTATGTAGCATTTTCTTTTCTCTGATTTTTAACGTACTCACACGCTTCTTTCATTGTCATCATAGTATTCTTCTTAATTGTTCTTTAATTTCTATTATATCTTCATCACTTACTTCAAATTCGCTTCCGTACTTATCGCTTAAGCAATGGAATAAAGCATCGTGAAAATGGTCGCTTACTTTACTGTCTAAGTAGCTAGCTACATCTTTTTTTTCTTCGTTACTTAGTTTCATATTATACTTTATTATTATTAATTAACCACATTAGTTGAGCATACTCCTCATACTCTATTTGACTTGTAAATTCGTAGTATTCCTTCATTAATTCATAGAATTAAATAACATTTCTACATTCATTCGCTCATTGTCTTTACTTATTTCATTCCAAATAGAATCTTTGGCTTCAATATAAGTTAAACCTTTATAGTTGAACCACTCGGTTATACCTTCTTTTTCTTCATCTTCATCATATATATAAGCAAACTTCTGAGGTAATTTACCTACTAAGTAAGGTTTATAAGTAACATTGTTTAAGCGAATTGACTTGTTTTTAAGAAATTTAATAGTTTTCATTGTTAGTATATTTAAAGTTAATATTATTTTTTGGTTACAGATATATTATCAAAGGTGAGTCGTATTATTATTGTATTAGTTACTGCATTGTGTTAAGTAATTCTTTAAACTGTCTTCTGTTTATTTTCTTACTATTAGTTAAAGTCCACAGTAAAGCGATTCTATCGTTTTTACTTTCTAAATCTTGTATAAGTTCTTTAAATCTTTGCACTTCAGTCATATTATAGTTATTTAGTTACACCTGCTATTTCTTCAAATTCTTCTTTAGTAATTTCACCCTTTATAAACTTTAGGTAATCACTTGTTACATCTCTTCTTGTTATTCTATTTAGTACTATCATATATTATACTCATTAAGTCGTTAATTAATTCTTGTTCTTTTTCTTCGTAATCAAGTGTGCAATCATACTCTACAAAGCTAGTTACTGCTTTTAATATTTCTTCTGCTCCTGTGTAATTACTCTGGAATTTAAAGTGTTGTATTGTTTCTTTATTCCAATTAAATTTACTCATACTTTGTTTTTTAGTTTAGTTTCTAATTGCGTGAGCAGCAGCGCTACCTAGCTCGGTTAATACTTTGTTTACTTTCTTTAGTACTAATAGTACTTTGTGGTTAAATTCTCTCATTTGTTTTCTATTTTTATTAATTCTCGTATATTACTTCACTAGTATCGTGCACCATCCACTGAACATAGTTTAAGCTAAATCCTTCGTCAATTATAAACTCTTCAAAGTCAGGGAATGAGTTGTCTACTTTGTATTGGTGTACTGTTCCTGTGTTAAAATTTAGTATTGTTAGATATTTCATAGTTATTAAATTTAGTAGAAGTCATAGTATATATCCATCACTTCGGATTTTTGTTCTGATGTTAGCTCTGAGTAGCATTTTTTGAATACTCGCATGCTTATTTTCAAAAGCGTGTAAGATTTTGTCGCCATAATTATTAGTTTTTAAAGTTATTAGTAGTCGTTAGTGGAATCGAACCACTTCTAACCTTTACGACTTAGGTACTCAAGTACTACTATTGTTCTAGTAGTTCCCGAGCGATTACTGGTACGCTTGTACTTGAAGTATATGACTTGTACTTTTCAAAACACGCCATTTTTTCTAGTTTTGACTTCATTACTTCATATACTTTATCATGGTTATAAGTTACTGTTTTACCATTTTTGAAGTTGACAGTGATTAGTTGGTTTTTACCAATAAGCGATTTTCTGATTACAAATCTTTTTGAAATTAAAGTTGACATAGTTATTATATTTAAAGTTATTAATTATTTACATAGTTATTATCAATAGAGTACCGTATTTTATTTGAACACGAGTGTACTTTTGTTTATTAGTAGAGAAGTAGTAGAGAGTCTTACTCTAAGTCTCTTGCTAACTCGATAAGAGTATTTCGTAGCGAATTGCTAGTTACATTACCATTTAAGTACTGATTTAGCTCGTCGATAGTAGCTAAAATATCTGCTTTAGTTAGTTGCATAGTTATTAATTTTGGTTACAGTTATATTATCAAAGAGCGACCGTATTATGTTCGTAAGAAATATATAGAAAAGAAGAGCGAAGCGCGGAGTTTCTACGAAGTGCTATACACATAAAGCGCATTCAGCGCATTTTTCTATAAACTTAAGTGTCGCGTAGGGCGGAGTCTACTCTTCCGATCCTATTTCAAAATCAGGCTACTATTTTGTGTGATCAAAAAGTATGACATTAGCCTATTAAGGTTATATAGTAACAGGCTATTGTCACAGTTTTAAGATGAGGTTCCGAACTGATCAATTGCTCTTTGCATTAGATCTTGATCCTCAGTAGTTGGTTGAGGTTTGATCGTACTCGTGATTTGTACATACGTAGATCCATCTGGTCTTGTTATTGTTTTACTTGTATACATATTATTATTATTTAGATTCGATTATATTATCCTTATTTGTTTGTATTATTTCTGTAAAAGAAACTTAGGGGCGTTTCTTTAAGTTTATTCAGTTATTAATAAACTTCTAGTTATTACTGGCATTGAACTTGAAGAAGTATAAGATTTATATTTTTCCCAACAGTTCATTTTTTCTAGTTTGTCTTTCATTACTTCGAAGACTTGGTCATGATTGTACTTGGCAGTTTTACCATTTTTGAAAGTTACTTCAATGATTTGATTTTTTCCGATTAAAGATTTTCTTACTAAGAATCTTTTTGATTGTAATACATTTTGATTAGTCATAATTTAAATTTATTTAGTTATTATTATTATTATTATTATTTATTATTAATTAGTTACATATATATTATCAAAGTTGTTCCGTATTATTTTTGTACTAAACTCGATAAGATCGTTTCGATCAGGGGAGGTTTAATCCTCCATGATCTCGTTGTACTGTTCGAGGATCGATTCATACTGAGGGATCAAGTTCCACATATCGTGGTGCACGATCATATATTCAAGATCATTCAAGATCTTTTCAAGACGTAATTCAGGGTGGGCAATCATTAGAGATTTTTTCATGGTCATTATTATTTGGTTACATAGATATTATCAAGTCGACGTCGTATTTTCTTCGAAAAAAAAAAAAAAAAAAATAGTATAGAAATTTTTGTAAAAAAAACATAAAACATAAAACGTAAATGCCTGAAAATCAGGTATATATATGCGAAAAACTCAGAAAAAAAGGGGGGCCCATAAATGTAAAACGTAAAAGGTAAAACGCTGAAAACCAGGGAGTTAGGGGGCAACGCTATACCCCTCTATACATAACGTGTTTTTAAAAACTGTGACATAAGCCTGTTAAGAATATATAGTAAGGGGCTATTGTCACACTTTTACTATTTGCCCAGTTACAATGTGTGTGCAAGTAAAAACCCACCTTTTCATGTAAGTATATAATGTATACGCTAATATCAATCATATGCCACAAAAATTATCACCAAAAGCTTCAGCAGCTAAAAAGAAAAGAGACTTAGAAGCAGCGAATAAACCAGACAGGAAGGCTAAAAGAGCTGATAGTCAGAAAAAGCGTAGAGAAGCTATCAAGAAACACGGTGCAAATTGGTTAATAGGTAAAGATTACGACCATAACACAGGAAGATTCACATCGTCATCGCATAATAGAGGTGGTACGCAGCATAAGAGCAAAAAAGACGGTACAAAAGCGGAAAAGAAACAATCAAAAAAATAAAACATGGCAATAGTATATACATACCCTATTGGAACTCCCGAAGCTGGAGATTTACTAGTAGGTACAAAAACACCAGTAGAAGGCGAGGCTTTTGAACCAAGAACAACTTTAAACTTTACGGTATCTTCGTTATTAAGTTTGGGTATAAATGGTACAGTAGGTACTATACCTGTGTTTACAGGAGCTAATACTATAGGTAACTCTTTAATAAAACAGGTTACATTCGATGATTCAAAAACTGCTGTTAATGTAGGAACAATACCAACAAAAGGATCAGGTTCCACTTCTTATTACCCTGTTTGGATTGATAATTTTCAAGTTCAAGGAACTATGACTTCATCTGGAAATGTATCCATAGGTACACCAAGAGAAATAATAAATCAACAGTTCGATTTAAACTTATTAAATTCAAATTCTAAAATAGCTTTTGGGGATAACCACAAAACAGGAAGCCCTTCGGCTTCTTACACAGAACCGACGTGGAATGTAATTGTAGGGGAGTATGGAAGTACTGATACGGATCAATTACAATTACATGGGAAAGAGGGGACTTTTTTCACTAAAGGCAATTTAGGATCTGATGTTGCTATGGTAATAAACAATAACGGTAAAGTCGGTATTGGAACAACCGCACCTAGCAGTGAGTTAGATGTCAGCGGTAATATTACGGCTAGTAAGCTTATCAGCTCTGCTAATAACTCAATGTTTGTAGAGCCTAGCGCAACATCATACTTTAATCATTTAAGAGTTGATTCAATTTTAGGGTCTACACTTTCTCCAGGTGTTTATGGCTGGCAGTTTTCTTACAATACCCCTCATACTTCGGGCGTTACCTTTAGATTCGACAACGACCACTATAGAATATACAGTGGTGCTAAAGGTGAAATTGTTAGATTCACAGGTACAGGGAATGTCGGTATTGGAACAACCGCTCCTAGCAGTAAGTTAGATGTTGACGGAGACGTTAGAGTAAGAGGGCCTTTGGATTTATCTCAACAAAACGACAATACTTTTGCCGGACAAAACGCTGGTAACTGGTACAATGTTACAGCGAGTTCGAATACTGCTTTTGGTAAAAGAGCTCAGGAGGTAAATGTTACAGGAAGTTCAAATTCAGCTTTTGGAGCTTTAGCTTTAGCAAATTCAATTGATGGAAGCAATAACACAGCTATAGGTGCAAATTCTATGGCATTGTCAATTGGAGGCAGCTATAACACTGGTGTAGGGTCTAATTCTTTAAGCAAAGCAACCGCTGGAAAAGGAAATACCGCTATTGGGTATGGTTCTTTAGCATACACAAAAACTTCAAGTTATAACACAGCAGTTGGCCACGGCAGTTTAAATAGCATAAAAACAGGATCTAGAAATACAGCGGTAGGTAATGCTGCTGGTAAATATGTTTCAAACGGTTCTGCCGCAAACTTAACAGGTAGAGATTCTATTTTCATAGGTAATTCGGCAAAAGCTAACGCAGATAACGAAACTAATCAAATTGTAATTGGAGCTGATGCTGTTGGAAACGGTGATAATACAGCTACTATAGGAACTAATGCAACAACAGCTTTACATGTAGGAGGAAATGGTGCAAGTGTAGTTTTAAAATCGCCTGATGGAACAAAGTATAAGATAGCAATAGCAAACGGAGGTACTATAGTGGTGACAGCAGTATAAAAAGAAAAAAAATGACAACAGTATATAATTGGAATTGTAAAACAGTGGATGCTTACCCTGAGTAAGTGTATTTTTAAGTAAGTAGTAATAATAATAATAAAAACATCGGTAAATGCCAATAATTAATTCTTATCCACAAGACATAGATATTCGAGATAAAGATGCTTGGGTAGGAACAGACTTTGCTACAAGTCGTACAAAGCAGTATACCGCAGAAGCTGTTGCTGATTATTTAAATACTAATGGTAAAGTTTCTATAGCGGGTCAGATTGCCTATAAGTTTGTAAATAAACCTTTTGGGGGACAAGGAACTATGGCTTTTGCAGCTGGAAACGGGGATGGTACACCTTTTTCTAATATTACAGGATTTAAAATCTCTAAAAATGATTTATCTAGCAAACGAGTAGTTGCTTATTTAGAATTTCTTGTTAGCCAGGAAATATTAATAGTAAATCAAGACAATCCAGAAAGCTTTGGACACTATACTATTAATACATACGCTGTAGATCCAACGAACAATCAATACTATGATCTTACTTTATCTTTTTTAGGGGGTAATGGTAGTATAAGCATCAATAGCTTCTACGATATAGTAAACTTTACAATTGGAAGTAGCGGAGGTGATAAGACTTTTACCTTTACTCAAGCAACCCCTTCTACTACCTGGAATATACAACATAACTTAAATAAATTTCCGTCAGTATCAGTTGTAAATAACAATAATATTTTAATGTACGGAGAAACAGCATATATAGATAAAAGCAATTTAACAATAAATTTTTCTGCAAGCTTTTCAGGCAAAGCATACCTAAACTAAACAAACATGGCAATTAATTATTTAAACAGTATTTCTCTTAATAAGAATGAGCTGCAGCAAGCAGTAATAGAAAATCAGCCGAATGATGCGTCGGCAGGAGCCTCTCCTGTGGAGGGTCAATTGTACTTTAATACTACAAACCACATATTAAAACAATATGATGGTAATAATTGGAAAGAAGTAGGCGGCGGAGCAACAGGTACCGGCACAACTAATAATTTACCACTATGGTCAGAGGGGGCAAACGGGGTGTTAGGCGATTCTATTATCACTCAAGACTCAGGCGCTAATGGTGTTGGTATAGGTGGAGACGCTGGAAACAATAGAAAACTTAAAGTACATGGCCACTCTTCTATTGATGGGAATTTATATTTATCAGGAGATTCAAACGATTATTCTATAGAGGTTGGTCAAAGTAGATCAACAGAAGGAGTAGCATTTTTAGATTTGACAGGAGAAGTAATGCCTGATGATTATGGATTAAGAATGATTAGGTATGGAGGAGAAAATGCTGAATCTGCAATAATTCACACCGGTACTAGTAATTTAAGAATAAGAGCAGAGAATTCAGCAGACACTGTATTTGAGAACACTAAAGTTGGTATTGGAACAACTACACCTAGCAGTAAGTTGGATGTTAACGGGGATGTTACTGTTTCAGGTAACATAGATGTAAGTGGTGAAATTATTCAAACCTCGGGAGGAAACGAAAATTCTTTTTCTTCTGAGCTTAACATGAATGACAATCAAATTTATAATCTTGCTGATCCAACAACTACTCAATCTGCTGCTACTAAAGCATATGTTGATGCTGCTACAGTTGGAGGTCTTGTGTACCAAGGCGGATATAATGCCGCAACTAATACTCCTATATTAGATAACCGTGGTACTCAAATAGCTGTAGAAAAAGGTTGGACTTATACAGTTACAGCAGATGGTAGTTTTTATGGAGAAGCAGTAAGAGTAGGTGATGTTCTTGTAGCTGAAGTTGATTTAGCTGCAAACGCGGGAGCATTGACAGATTGGACTACTGTGCAAAATAACATTGACTTAGCAAACGCTACTCAAGTTGGTATTGGTAATGTAGATAGTGGTACAGGTATATCTGTTGGTTACGCTTCAGGTACTGCATCTGTAGGGCTTGATATAACTAATATGCCTGCTTTAAGTAGTTCAATAGCTCCAGGTACGGCTTTAATGGCTGTTTATGATACACTTGCCTCATCAAATTTGAAACTAGATCTAGTCCAGTTAGGATTGTTAATTAATAAGTCATTATCTTTTAGTAACACAGGCCCCGCAGTAGCAGGAACTTCTTATACTATAAACGCAGCTACTCATGGGCTAGGTTATAACTCAAGCAATATAATGGTTCAGTTGGTTGAAGTATCAAGCGGAGAAACTGTTTACACAGATGTAACACGTGGAGCATCTGGACTAATAACAATAACTTTTGCAACTAGTCAAGCAGTTAATAGTTTTAGAGCTTTGCTTCAAAAAATAGATTAATCCTAAATCAAATTAAATGGCAATTAAATTTTTAAATAACTCTAGCGTAACAGGTCAGCTAACAGCAAATGACGTAGACAAACATGTACCGAGCGTTGTTTATGGCGCGGACGCTGGGCAAGTTTTAAAGAACGAAGATAGCGAGCTAGCAATAGGCTTAGGATCAGTATACCCTACATCGGTTAACTACCCTTTATGGTTGCAAGGTCGTAAAAACGACGACACCGCAAGGAATATTTGTTTGCAGCCTGTAGGCGGTAGCGTACAAATAGGGGTAGACAACTTTAATACTGACAAAGGCTCTTTAGCTACTGGTTATGAAAATGAAATAAACGGCGCCTTTTCGTTTGCAACTGGTAAAACAAACGTTTTAGGCACAAGCGAGGCTACGGCAGCCATAGGTAGGTTAAACGAAGTTACTGGTTTAGGTAGTACGGCTATCGGAAATGAAAATACAGTAACAAGCAAAAACACAGTCGTTATAGGTAGAGACAACACCGCTAATAATGAAGACAATTTTATTTTAGGCTTAGCAAATACTACTCAAAAAATACAAAGTACAGCCGTTGGTAGAGCGAATAACTTAAACAGCGCAAAAATTGTTGCAGTCGGACACTCAAATACATCAAGCGGTACTACAGACAACGCTACGTCTGTTGGTTTTCAAAATAATAGCCAACACTCAAACAGCCATTTATTTGGGGTAAACCTACAAAGCTCACAATCAAAAGAGGTTATAATAGGTAAAAATAACGACACGCCGAGCAACCCAACTGGCGCAACCCTAAGGGGCGCAAATGTAATTATAGGCGTAGGGACTGGTCAATATGCTGGCGCAAATATGAATGCAGTAGAGTATTACGGTTTTAATGACGGCAGTATGCACGTTATACATAAGGCTTTATACAATGCGAGTAGTTACGCAAACGACACCGACGCAGCGGCTGGCGGTGTACCGATTGGTGGTTTGTACAGACACAATAACAATGTAAAAATTAGATTAACTTAAAAATAAAACAAAATGGCAATTACTTACGAATGGGAAATCCCCGCAATGAACGCTCACATTCAAGCAGAGGGTGAAGAAAACGTAATTTACACAGTACATTACAGATACACTGGTTCTGAAGAATCAAATGGTGAAGTTTATTCATCAACTACTATTGGCGCTCAAGGGTACACCTATGTAACTGGTAATTCTTTTACGCCTTACGAAAATACAGAAGCTTTTGAAAATGTAGTTATCGGTTGGTTAGAAGATTCTTTAGATGTGGAGCAAATGCAAGCTAGTATAGCTGCAGATATAAACTCTCAAATTACACCGGTAAATGAAGACTTGTATTTTACTTGGCAAAACTCAAGCTTACCTACTGAAGAAGAATAGAGATAAAAGTAATTTGCGTCGCAAACGTGTAATAATACTATCATAGTATTAAGAATTAAATCTAATTAAATCATGTCAGACAAAATAGTCAAAAACCTGAATTTCGGGGAAGACGCCAAGAACACGGTGTTTAAAGGAATACAAAAACTAACAAAAGCTGTAAGCTCTACATTAGGAGCTAGTGGTAAGTGTGTAATACTAGAAGATGGTAGTGGTAAACCAGTTATAACCAAAGACGGTGTAACAGTAGCTGATTCAATAGTGTTATTAGATCCTGTAGAAAATATGGGAGCTACGCTTTTAAAAGAAGCTGCTAGAAAAACAGTAAAAGAAGCTGGTGATGGTACAACAACTGCCACTGTTTTATCGCACTCTATACTTAAACATGCTTATAAGTTAGATAAAGATTACAACGATAGAGATTTAAAAAACGGTATAAATAACGCTGTTGCAAGGGTTGTAAAATACCTAGAAAGAAATTCTATACAGGTGAAAGGAGATATGATTGACTCTGTAGCCACGATTTCAACAAACAACGATCCTATTTTAGGTAAAGTCATAGGAGATGCTTTTAGAGCAGTTGGAGAGACTGGAGTTGTTATGATGGAGAAAACTAGTGATTCTGAAACATACGTAGATGTTGTTGATGGTGTACAATACGATAAAGGAATAACAAACTCTAATTTCGTAACTAATAAATCAACAAAAGAAGCTATACTTGACAACCCGCTAGTGTTGCTAGTAGATTCACCAATTGATAGCATTAGGCAAATACAATCAGTGCTAGAATATGTTATTAAAAATAATAAATCATTATTAATTGTCGCTGACATAGACCAACCAGTTTTATCCGCTTTAGCGATGAACAAGGTTAAAGGTAATATAAAAGTAAATGTAATTAATGCACCTACTTTTGGTATCAACAAAAAAGATACTTTAATTGACTTATCAATGTTAACTGGAGCTACTATCATAAATGAAGACCTTGGAGATGATTTAGATTTAATATCAGTTGATAAACTAGGTGAATGTGTTAAGAGTGTAACAGGAGAACAAGACACTATAATACAAATAAATGAAACGCCAAAAGAAGTAGATGAGCTTATTGTCAAAATTAAAGAACAGCTTGAAACTGAAAAATCTCCTGCAAACGTTATACGACTTGAAACTAGACTTGCACGTTTATCTGCTAAGGTTGCAATTGTTAAGGTTGGAGCGAATTCAGACATTGAACTTAAAGAGAAGACAGATAGAGTCGAAGACGCAATCTGTGCTACAAAAGCCGCAATTAAAGAAGGTATAATTCCAGGAGGAGGTATTGCACTACTCAACGCGTCTACATATATAAAAGCTAAAAACAAAGGTGAAGAAGTTTTACTAGAAGCTATAAAAGCTCCTTATGAAACTATTCTATCAAACGCTGGTTTAGAATTGGTTTATCCTGAAAAGAAAAATAGAGGGTTAAACGTGGTTACAGGTAAAGACGTAAATATGGTACGAGCTGGTATTATAGATCCATTACTGGTTACTAAAAGCGCTTTAAGAAACGCAGCTTCAGTAGCAACTACTATATTATCTACAGATTGTGTAATTAATAACTTAAGAGTTGGAGATGAAAGCAATAGGTAGAAATTTAATTATAAAGAAAACAAAAGAAGGTACCACTAAGACAAAAGGTGGTTTGCTTCTTGCAGAGTCTCATAGAGAAGATGTTAGATATATAGAAGCTAGTATAGTTTCTATTGGAAGTGATGTAGTTGGTGTAAATGAAAATGATATTATTTTCTTTGATAGACACGCCGGTCACAAAATAGAAATAGATAAGGATTTTTATCACGTTATCAAACTAGAAGATATAGTTGTTGTTTTATGAAAAGACTAGAAGCAAGAGATGTTAAAGACATGAACTTGTTAAAACATTATCGTATAATACGTAAATGGGCCTGTAAAAACAACAATCTTAATGATGCTGATTTAGAGCTTCTAATATATCTTGACTGTATGGAGCATTTCTCTAAACAAGATTTTAAAACAGGTTCTTATTCATATAGTTGGGATAATCGACGTTGGAATAAGCTTTTAAAAGCTGGTTGGATAAAGGTATGGAGACCTAGAAATAGAACCACACAGTTATATAATATATATCAAGTTTCTTTTCAATGTAAGCAGCTCATAAATAGAATATATAGAATAATGCTAGGTGAAGATGACATACCAACTAGTTCTAGAAGAAATAAAATAATGAAAGGTAATAGTTACACGGATAAAGTTTTAACTACAGCCATATATAACGTTAATAACGATAAACAAAGATAACTATGTATAATAAAAAAAAATCACCAAACAAGTTTATGGCAGCTGGAATGGCGGCATCCTTAGGCGCTATTGGTAGATCAGGAAACGGGCAATCAGTGATGAGTGCTGGTATGCAAGCTGCTGGACTAAATCAACAACAAATGAGTAATAGTTTTATTGCAGGAGGACCGGGTGGACTTTTTGAAGCGGCTAAAGCGGCTCAAGCAGCTCAAGGAATGGGTGCCGCGCCAAGCACAGGAGTTGTTGGTGCTGCTCCACAAGTAAGCCAAGCAGCTCAAGCAGCTCAAGCAGCTGTAAACGAAGGAGCAACTATGGGTGTAGGTAATCCTTTATCTGGAACTGGAGGACCTGCTGGTAGCTCAAATCCTTTTGGAGGACAAAAATTTGAAATAACACCAGTGCAAATGACGTATGAAACTCCTATACCAGGTAACGAAAGAGGTAATGCTAATCCGCTTTTTAATGAGTCTGTAACTAATGCTGGAAACATGATGTTTGGAGATGTTAGTCAAAGACAGAGATCATTACAAAATCAAGCTGGAGACATTCAAGCTACACAATATGTTAAAGACCCATCAACTCTTCAAGGGAATGCATTTGGCTTAGCTATGGATCAATCTGAAGGTGATTACGATAAAGCAAAAGAAATTATAAAAAATAAATAATTATGGCAGAAAAAGTAATAAAAGCTAATGTTAACGCGGGAGGCGTTGTTGGTGAAAACACTATATGGGATGGACCATTAAGTCAAGTAGGTAGACCACATGGTAAAGGATCTAGTAGCGGAGCTAAAGGTATGAAGTTAAAATTAGCTGATTGCGGTTGTGATTCGTTAAAAGGACCAATCACTCAAAGAGCTAAAGGATAAAATGGGATCGCTAGGAGATATAAAACTATATATGATAAATGCTAGTGCTTTAATGGTATCTATGTCTAATATAGACGTAATACTCAAACTAACTCTATTAGCAGTGTCTATTGGTTATACTATTCAAAAATGGTATAACTTAAATAAGAAATAAAATGGCAAAGTTAGAAAAATCTAAAATGGCTTGTAACAAGCCCAAAAGGACTCCAAGTCACCCTACTAAGTCTCACGTGGTAAAAGCTTGCTCAGGAGGTAAAGAAAAAATAATTAGATTTGGACAACAAGGAGTTAGCACTGCTGGTAAACCTAAAAAAGGTGAGTCAGCTAAGCAAAAAGCTAGACGTGCTAGTTTCAAAGCTAGACATGCTAAAAATATAAAGAAAGGTAAAATGTCTGCTGCTTGGTGGGCTGATAAAGTTAAATGGTAAAAACAAACACTATGAATAAAGGTAAAAAATACGATCAAAAAGAAGCTTACAATAAGAACTTAAGCGCTAGTGCTAGATTACATTATTTAGAAAACGCTAGACACGATACTGATTCTGCAGCTAAAATGAAAGGATCATTTATATCTAAGCATTGTCAATCAGGTTTTCAACCAGCAAAACCAGACACTCCTGCTAAAAAGAAAAGCTGTAAGTACTAATATGGCGTTTAAACTTAAACCACCGTATGAAGTAGAAAATACTCCTATATATCAAGTTGAGATGGAGGAAGGTGTTTTAGGTATGGCTAACAATAATGGTACAATACTTATAAACAAGTATTTAAGCCCAGCTGAAACTAAGAAGGTTATTGATCACGAGATGATCCACATAGATCAGATTAAACGTGGAGATCTAGATTATGACGATGATAACGTTTACTGGAAAGGTAAAAAATATTCAAGAGCTCAAATGAAAGAAGGAGCTAAAAACTTACCTTGGGAGGCCGAGGCTTATAAAAATTCATAAATAAACAAATTAAAAAAATGGCAAAATTAAAAAACTCTACAAAGCCACCATTCTACAAAACTGGACCTTTACATCTTCATAACGAAGAACATGATGGACCTAGTAAGCCATCAGAAACAGCAAAAGCTAAAGTAGGTGAGGTACCTGGATTACAGGAAATCCAAAAAAGGTTTGAAGGTAAGTATAAAGTTACACCTAAAAAAGGTAAATATAACGAATACACTTTAACAGATAAAAGCGGTGGTTCAGTTTCTTATTCTGCTGGAAAAAAAGTTAAAAAAGATAAAAGAACTCTCGCTCAAGCTATAAACGAGTCAATTAAATGAAAAAATTATTTCAATGGCTTACCGGAGGAGTAATAAAAGAGGTTGGTAACGTTATTGATAAACTTACTACAACTAAAGAAGAGAAACTAGAGGCTCAAAGATTAATACAAGAAATATTAGAAAAAGCTGATAGTGAAGCTCAGGCTCAAGTTACTGACCGTTGGAAAGCTGATATGCAAAGTGATAGCTGGTTATCTAAGAATATAAGACCTATGGTTTTAATATATTTAACATTTATATTTAGTGTTTTATCTTTTGCAGATGGTAATATAGGTAGCTTTAAAGTAGATGAATCTTACACGCCAATATTTCAGTCTTTACTTATAACAGTGTACGGAGCTTACTTTGTTGGTCGTACTTGGGAAAAAAATAAAAAATCAAGTGATAATAAAATTAAGTAAAAGTAAAACTAATTAAATCAAATCAAAATGTCAAAAATCAAAAAAGAACAATTAGAGAAAATTCAAAATCAACAAGGTAAACTCCAGGCTATATTGACTGATATAGGTGTTTTAGAATCTCGTAAGCACGATTATCTACACGCTCAAGCTATTGTGTCTAAAGAAATACAAGTTACTAAAAAAGAACTTGAAGACGAGTACGGTGCTATAAATATCGATATGAAAGATGGTAGTTATACTGTAATTGAAGAAGAAAAAGATGATACTGAATTATCAGTTGTTAAATCAATCAACTAATGAGTTCTGTAGTTAGAAAAATAAGTATAGGTTCTGATTACAAAAATGATGCAATGCATTATGCTGTAGGTCAAAAAGTTTATGGAGGTCACACTATATCAGCTATATTGTACTCTGAAGACGATAACTCTTACAGCATCTATATCAAAAAGAAAGACGAAGTAATGCCATGGAAGAAGTTTAATTCTAACATGGCTATATCTGTTGAATATGATCTAGAATACTAATGAAGAGTTTATTTGACTTTATTGTAAGACCAACAAATAAAAGATACGACAACGAAATTAAAATAGGTGACAAAAGCCTTATAACTAATAGTAACACTGAAGATTTTAAAGCTGTTAGCAATAGAGCTGTGGTAGTTTCTACTCCATCAGCATATTCTACGTTAATTAAAGAAGGTGATATAGTTATTATACATCATAACGTTTTTAGAAGCTTTTTTGATATTAGAGGTAAAAGAAAAGACAGTAGATCTAAGTTTGTAGACGACCTGTACTTTTGCTCACCTGATCAAATATACCTATATAATAATGGTAATACTTGGAAATCTTTTCAAGATAGATGTTTCGTAAAACCATTGTTAGATAACAACGGTCTAACGCTGGATAAAGAGAGAAAGCTTATAGGAATACTAAAATATGGTAATAGTTCCTTAGAAGCTGTTAAAATCGTTCCTGGTGACCTAATAGGTTATACTCCATATGGTGAGTTTGAATTTATAATTGACGGAGAACGTTTATACTGTATGAAATCAAATGATATTGTAATTAAATATGAATATAAAGGAGACGAAGAAGAATATAATCCTAGCTGGGCAAAAAGCAGTTGAGGAATTAATAAAAGTAGCTAAAGAAGCTATTGTTGATTCTGATGATGATATATCTGCTGACCGTCTTAAAAATGCTGCTGCTACGAAAAAGTTAGCTATTTTTGATGCTTTTGAGATTCTAAAACGTATTGAGGACGAAGAAAACATACTTAACGAAAAACCTGTAGAAAAGAAAGAAAAAACTTTCAAAGGTTTTGCAGAAGGAAGATCTAAGTAATGTACGAGCAATCACTATATAAAATACTACCCGATTATATTAAGCCTAAAGTTATAAATAAAAAAAATAGATATAACAAGTGGGAGTACGGCTATAATAAAGAGTTTGATATAATCGTTATCAGTAAAACTGGTAAAATAGGTGACATATACGAAATACAAAACATTAAAATTGCTTTACCAAAAGAAGATGATGTTATGACGTTCGAAGGAAATAGATGGAAACATACTGAATACCCTAAAGAGCTTTCAAAGATAAAATCAGTATTTGATTGGGACGAGCATACTTTACAATTTAAAGAAAAATGGTATGACTATATTGATAAGGAATTTAAAAGGCGCGAAGAAGGTTTTTGGTTTTATAACAAAGATGCTCCTTGCTACATTACTGGTACTCATTACATGTACTTGCAGTGGTCCAAGATTGATGTTGGGCAGCCAGATTTTAGGCAATCAAACAGATTATTCTTTATATTCTGGGAAGCTTGTAAAGCAGATATACGGTGTTACGGAATGTGTTATCTTAAAAACCGACGGTCAGGTTTCTCTTTCATGGCATCAGGCGAGACGGTTAACCAGGCAACAATATCTACAGATTCAAGATTTGGCATTTTATCAAAATCCGGGCCAGACGCCAAAAAGATGTTTACTGATAAGGTCGTACCCATCTCAGTTAATTATCCCTTCTTCTTCAAACCAATCCAGGACGGTATGGATAGGCCGAAAACAGAACTTGCGTACAGAGTACCCGCGTCAAAATTCACAAGAAAGAAGCTTGATACAAACGAGAAACTACAAGAGATCACCGGTCTCGATACAACGATCGACTGGAAGAACACCGGGGACAACTCGTACGATGGTGAAAAATTAAAACTATTAGTCCACGATGAAAGTGGTAAATGGGAAAGACCTACAAACATATTAAATAACTGGAGAGTTACAAAAACCTGTTTGAGATTAGGTTCTAGAGTAATAGGTAAGTGTATGATGGGATCAACATCAAACGCTTTAGATAAAGGTGGTGAGAATTTTAAAAAATTATACTATGATTCCGACGCAACAAAAAGAAACCGCAACGGTCAGACTAGCTCGGGACTATATAGTTTGTTTATTCCTATGGAGTGGAACTACGAAGGATTCATTGATTCTTATGGATTACCTGTATTCGACACGCCAAATGAGGAAGTTTTAGATCCTTTAGGTGATACTATAAACCAAGGAGTAATAGAACATTGGCAAAACGAGGTTGATGGATTGAAAGATGATCAAGACGGGTTAAATGAATATTATAGACAGTTTCCACGCACAGAAGAACATGCTTTCAGAGATGAGGCTAAAGAGTCTTTGTTTAATCTGACTAAAATATACGAACAAATAGATTACAATGCTGACTTACAAAATACTTCTACCATTACAACAGGTAGTTTTATGTGGGAAAATGGTATAAAAGACACTAGGGTTTTATTTTACCCAAACAAAGATGGAAGATTTAGAATATCTTGGGTTCCACAAATTGAGTTACAAAATAAAATAGTATTAAAAAACGGTATTAAATACCCTGGTAATGAACACTGTGGTGCTTTTGGTTGTGATAGTTATGACATATCAGGTACAGTTGACAAAAGAGGTTCTAACGGATCTTTACACGGCTTAACAAAGTTCTCTATGGAGAACGTACCACCTAATGTGTTTTTTTTAGAATATATAGCTAGACCTCAAACTGCTGAAGTGTTTTTTGAAGATGTGTTAATGGCTTGCGTATTTTATGGTATGCCAATACTAGCAGAGAATAACAAACCTAGGTTATTGTATCATTTCAAAAGAAGAGGTTATAGAGGTTTTTCAATGAACAGGCCAGACAAAATATATAATAAATTATCTGTAACGGAAAGAGAGATAGGTGGAGTGCCTAACTCTAGTGAAGATATGAAACAAGCTCATGCAGCAGCTATAGAAACATACATAGAGGAAAATGTGGGTAATACACCTAACGGTTTTGGAAGTATGTATTTTCAAAGAACACTAGAAGACTGGGCTAAATTTAATATAAACAACAGAACAAAACACGATGCATCTATAAGTTCAGGATTAGCTATAATGGCTTGTAATAAAAACAAGTATACACCTGTAGCTAAAAGAGAACGTAAAAAAATAGACTTAGGTATAAAGAGATATAACAATAAAGGAACATCGTCAAAAATTATAAGATAAATGAAAGTATACACCAATGGTAATAGCTCTTTTCCTAGCCAAGTAGTTAGCGACGAAGTTAAAGCAAGCTTAGATTATGGTATTCAAGTAGCTAGAGCTATTGAAGGAGAGTGGTTTCAAGAAGGTCGTTCCGGTAATAGGTATGCTCAAAGCTATAGTAATTACCACCAACTTAGATTATATTCTAGAGGTGAGCAATCAATAGCTAAATACAAAGACGAGTTATCTATAAACGGTGATTTATCTTATTTAAATTTAGATTGGAAACCAGTACCAGTTATACCTAAGTTTGTAGATATTGTTGTTAATGGTATGTCTAATAAGGAATACGACATAATTGCTTACGCGCAAGACCCTGAAAGTCAAAAGAAAAGAACTGATCACGCTAATGAAATAGCGGCAGATATGGTTGCTCAAGATTTAATACAACAAGCTAAAGAAAATACTGGAGCAGATTTCTCAAGGTCAAGTTTAAAACAAGAAGAGCTACCATCTAGTCTTGAAGAACTAGAGCTACATATGCAGCTATCTTACAAGCAAGGTGTTGAAGTAGCGGAAGAAGAGGTTATAAATAATACTTTAGCAAGAAATAAATACGACTTAATTAGACGTAGATTAAATCACGATTTAACAGTTCTAGGTATCGCTGCGGTGAAAACAGGTTTTAATCCATCAAACGGAGTAACTATTGACTACGTTGATCCAGCTTATATGGTTTATTCATACACTGAAGATCCTAATTTTGATGACATATATTATGTTGGTGAAGTTAAATCTATAACTATATCTGAATTAAAAAAACAATTTCCAGACATATCTGAAGACGAATTAGAGGCTATACAAAAAATGCCAGGTAATTCTCAGTATATAACGGGTTGGGGTAATTATGATTCAAACACTGTTCAGGTTATGTATTTTGAATACAAGACTTACATGAATCAAGTGTTTAAGATAAAAACAACAGATAATGGATTAGAGAAAGCTATAGAGAAAACAGATAGCTTTGATCCACCTTCTAATGACAACTTTGAAAGAGTAAGCAGAAGTATAGAGGTCTTATACACTGGAGCCAAGGTTTTAGGTAACAATCACATGCTTGAGTGGAAGCTTGCTGAGAATATGTCTAGACCTTTTGCTGACACGACAAAAGTAGAAATGAATTACTCTATATGTGCGCCTAGAATTTACAAAGGTAGAATAGAGTCTATAGTAAGTAGAATAACTGGTTTTGCTGATATGATTCAGTTAACTCATTTAAAGCTACAGCAAGTAATGTCTAGAATAGTACCAGACGGTGTGTTCTTAGATATGGATGGTTTAGCTGAAGTTGATTTAGGTAATGGTACAAGCTACAATCCTGCAGAAGCTCTTAATATGTATTTTCAAACTGGTAGTGTTGTAGGTAGATCACTCACGCAAGACGGAGGTATGAATGCAGGTAAAGTTCCTATTCAAGAACTATCGTCATCATCGGGTCAAGCTAAAATACAAAGTTTAATAGGTACTTACCAGTACTACTTACAGATGATAAGAGATGTAACTGGTTTGAATGAAGCGAGAGATGGTTCTACACCAGATAAAGACTCTTTGTTAGGTTTACAAAAAATGGCAGTCAACGCGTCTAACACAGCAACAAGGCACTTGATGCAAGCTCAGTTGTTTTTAACTTTAAGAGTATGCGAAAATATTTCTTTAAAAATAGCAGATTCTTTATCATACCCATTAACAGCTAACTCGTTAAAGCAAAGTATATCTAACTATAACTTTCAAACACTTAGTGAAATTGAAAACTTAAATCTACACGATTTCGGTATATACTTAGAACTAGAGCCAGATGAAGAAGAAAAAGCTAAGCTAGAGCAAAATCTACAAGTAGCATTACAAACTGGAAGTGTAGACCTTGATGATATTATAGATATAAGACAGGTTAGAAATTTAAAAATGGCTAATCAGTTGTTGAAGCTAAAGAAAAAGAAACGTCATCAACAAAAAATGGCTGACCAACAAGCAAATATACAAGCACAAGCGCAAGCAAATGCACAGTCTGCTGAAAAAGCCGCTATGGCTGAGGTTCAAAAACAACAAGCTCTTACTCAAGAAAAAGTAAATATAGAGCAAGCAAAATCTCAGTTTGAGATACAACGCATGCAAACTGAAGCTCAAATAAAAAAGCAACTAATGGCTGAAGAATTTAACTATCAGTTTCAGTTAGCTAGAATAAAGGTCGATGCTGAAAAAAGTAGAGAAGTTGAAATAGAAGATCGTAAAGACGAAAGAACAAGAATACAAGCTACACAACAATCAAAAATGATAGCTCAAAGACAAAATGATGAGCTACCTAAAGACTTTGAATCATCTGCGTTTGATGATCTAAGTGGCTTTGGTATGCAGTAGTTTAGCTTTATACAAAAGCAAACATTAACTATTTAATTATATTATATTATGTCACAAGAAAAACAAGAGGGAGAATTTTCCTTAAAAGGTAAAAAAACAAAGCCTAAGAATTTAGGCAAAAAACAAGATGGACCTATAAAAGTAGATTTATCTGCAGCGGTTGAAAACAAAGCTGAAGAACAAGAGGTTACTAAAGTAGAAATCAAAGAACCGGTTGTTGAACAGGTTGTTGAAGAAGAAATTAAACAAGAGCAAGAAGTTGCTCAAGAAGATACACCCACTATACAAGAGGTTACTGATGAAACCGCACAAGACGAAGCAGAGGTTTTAGAAGAACAATTAGAACAAGCTATTGTAGAAGAAAGCGTTGGAGTTAATTTACCAGAAAATATAGAAAAGCTAGTTTCTTTTATGGAAGAGACTGGTGGTACGATTAACGACTATGTTAGACTTAATGCTGATTATTCTAATATTGATAACGACACATTACTTAAAGAGTATTACAAAAAAACAAAGCCTTATTTAGACAATGAGGATTTAAGTCTCTTACTTGAGGATTTTTCATATGATGAAGATTTAGACGAAGAAAGAGACATACGCAAGAAGAAACTTGCATTTAAAGAAGAAATTGCAAAAGCCAAAAGTTTTTTGGAGGAAACAAAGAGTAAGTACTACGACGAGATCAAGTTGAGACCGGGCGTAACTCAAGAACAAAGAAAAGCTGTGGATTTTTTCAATAGATACAACGAAGAGCAAGGCAAAGCCGAGCAACAACACGAGTTATTTAAAAACCAAACTAAAAAACTATTCTCACAAGATTTCAAAGGTTTTGATTTCAATTTAGGAGAAAAGAAATTCAGGTATGGTGTAAAAGATCCTAGTAAAGTTGCAGAAACCCAGTCAAACATTAGTAACATCGTAGGGAAGTTCCTTAACAAAGATGGTAGTGTTAAAGACCCAGCGGGTTATCACAAGGCAATGTACGCCGCTGCTAATGTCGATACTATTGCTAATCATTTTTATGAACAAGGAAAAGCTGACGCTGTCAAACAAGTTATAGACAGTTCAAAAAATCCAAGTCAAGCTCTAAGGCAATCGCCTCAAACAGGGTTTAAAGATGGTATCAAGGTAAAGGTGTTAAATGAAGGTGCTCTAAGTTCGTCAAAATTAAAAATAAAAAAAATAAAAATTTAACATTTAAAATCATTTAAAAATGGCATTAAACAACGCATTCGGTTCAATTAAACCGAGTCAAAAACAACAATTACTGTCTGACAACTATTTAAGTTTTACAGATGGATCAGGAAACGATTTTGCACAACAATATCTACCTGAAATTTATGAACAAGAAGTAGAGCGTTACGGAAACAGAACGTTATCTGGATTCTTACGTATGGTAGGTGCTGAAATGCCTATGACTTCTGATCAAGTAGTATGGTCTGAGCAAAACAGATTACATATTGCTTACAACGATGTAACTTCAGCATCAGCTACTACTTTAACATTTGTAACTGGTGGAACATCTCAAGTAAACAATGTTATCTCTAAAAACGACACTATCGTGGTTTTAAATCCTGCAAATGGACTAGAAGTAACTGCATTAGTTGTAGATAGCGCAAACAACGGAGCTGGTACTTTAGCTACTCTTACAGTTGCTACTTATACTGGAGCTAATCTTGATGCTACTTTTGCAGCTGGTGCTACTGGACTTAAGATCTTTGTATACGGATCTGAGTTTCAAAAAGGAACAGGAGATTCTGATATAAAGTCAATTACTCCTTCTTTTACTCAATTCTCTAACTCACCTATTATCATTAAAGACAAATACGCTATCTCTGGATCTGACGCTGCTCAGATTGGATGGGTTGAAGTTGCTACTGAAGATGGAACTGGAGGATATTTATGGTATTTAAAAGCTGAGTCTGAAACTAGATTACGTTTTGAAGATTATTTAGAAATGTCTGTAGTTGAAGGAACTAAAGCTGCTGCTGGATCTGGTGTTGCTGCTATCGCTGGAGATGTTAAGTATAAAGGAACTGAAGGTTTATTCGCTGCTGTAAAATCAAGAGGTAATATCTATTCTGGATTTGCACCTGCTGCTGGAGACTTAACCGACTTTGACGAAATTCTTAAAAACTTAGATACTCAAGGAGCTATCGAAGAAAATATGTTATTCGTTAACCGTCAACTTTCTTTAACTATTGACAACATGTTAGGTGGAGTATCTGCTGGACCAAATGGTGGTGTTGCTTATGGATTATTTGAAAATTCAGAGGATATGGCATTAAACTTAGGTTTCTCAGGATTCAGAAGAGGTTCTTATGACTTCTATAAGACTGACTGGAAATACTTAAACGATGCATCTACAAGAGGAGCTGTTGCTGATTCAGGTATCGAAGGTATCTTAGTACCAGCTGGAACTTCTACAGTTTATGATCAAATTTTAGGAACTAACATCAGACGTCCATTCTTGCACGTACGTTATAGAGCATCTCAAAGCGATGACAGACGTATGAAGTCTTGGTTAACTGGATCTGTTGGTGGAGCTTACACTTCTGATCTTGACGCGATGGAAGTACACTTCTTATCTGAAAGATGTTTATGTGTACAAGCAGCAAACAACTTCGTATTGTTTACTGACTAATACAAGAGTAAATTACTGTAATTCTTACCCTCGTTGTATTAACGGGGGTAATTATTACTTTTATTAACATTTTTATTTTATTATATTATGGCAAATCAAGCTAAAAAAGCAGTAGTAAAAGCAGAGGTTGCACCTCAGCCTATAAAAACAAAACAAGCACCCGCTGAACCAAAATGGGAGATTAAAGATAGAACTTATATTTTAAAAGGTTCATACACTCCATTAACAGCTACTCTACCATCAAGACATTCTGGTAGATTTCCTTTATTGTGGTTCGATGAAAAAACCGGGGAGCAAAAAGAATTAAGATACGCAACCAATCAAAATTCACCACTTGTAGAAGAACAAAAAGGTGAAGCAACGCTTGGTCATGTGATATTTCAAAACGGTACTTTATTTGTACCTAAACAAAAACAAAATTTACAGAAATTACTATCTATTTATCACCCGTCTCTAAATGCTAAGTACTATGAATTTAGTAAGGTGGAAAAAGCGACTGACGATCTAATTTATTTAGAAATGGAAATTGAAGCTTTAAATGCTGCTAAATCCATGGATATCGATCAAGCAGAAGCTATATTAAGAGTAGAAGTAGGTTCTGAAGTATCTAAGATGACTAGTAGAGAAATAAAAAGAGATCTTCTTATGTTCGCTAAGAATAATCCAGATTTATTTATTGATCTAGCTAATGATGAAAATGTACAATTAAGAAACTTTGCTATTAAAGCAACTGAAGCAGGTATAATAAAGTTATCAGCAGATCAAAGAACTTTTGTCTGGGCTTCTAATGGTAAAAAACTTATGACTGTTCCTTTTGACGAGCACCCATACTCGGCTATGGCTGCTTTCTTTAAAACTGATGAAGGATTAGAAGTTTTCAAATCTATAGAGAAAAAGTTTATATAACATGTAATAATAAATATATATATGCCGGTCAATAAATATGGCCGGCTATATTCTAACAAGTAACCTAAAATAAAAGAAAATGGCTATAGACATAAACAAAGTTTATAAAGCTGTTCTAGTTGTACTGGAACAAGAAAAAAGAGGAGTGTTGACGCCTAATGAGTTCAACAAGATTGCTACTCAAGCGCAGCAAGAAATTTTTACTCAGTACTTTGATGATTTAAATCAACTACTTGGAATGCCTCAAACCTCATTAGCATACGCTGATAGAATGGCTTTATTAGATGAAAAAATATCTATATTTAA
>Ga0222717_10000899_pt1 | contig 24884 bp, 31 predicted proteins | sample C33_18DmetaG_FD_165053 | JGI IMG/M metagenome (GOLD analysis project Ga0222717, IMG submission 165053) | Estuarine water microbial communities from San Francisco Bay, California, United States - C33_18D | ecosystem: Environmental > Aquatic > Marine > Unclassified | place: USA: California... | reverse complement strand
TGTTATCTTTAGTATAGGCAATTACACCTAGACTCGACTTGGGTTCTTTACAGTCTCTATGATGATGACCCTTAGAACCACAGTTTTGGCATATAATAGTTCCATTACCACTACCATTTCTTCTAAAAATCCGTTTCTTTGATCCGTACATAACTTTATAACTATAATAAATAAGCATCCTTTTTTTAAGTAATAATAATTTATCTGTTAATAAACTTCTGATTAAAAGAGCTTTGATAGCTATTACGCATAAATCCATCATTTTGTGGTAGATATTCTGGATGATTATTGGTCATTAATACCGGGGTAACAATTTCATCATTTGATTTATTTTCAGTTAATTGTATATCAAAACCTGATGATTTTAATTTATTCAAATTTGTAGTTAAATTTTTTCTATAAATATTGACATTTCTTATTAATATCTTATTATCTTGTTTAAAGTTTATTTCTAACTTTACCTTACCTAAAGGATCCTCTTCATTAAATATTTTTACATAATTTTTAAATGAATCTAATGAAGTATTTGAACGATTTTTTTGAGTACTTGTTCTATGGTCAATATAACTAGACTGCATGTTTATTTATTATAGTCATAATTTTTATAAATTTTATTCTCAAAAAAACTATAATTAACTATATTATATGTTAGCTAATATTTGGGGACCGTCGCTATGGACATATTTACATTTATTATCAATTAGTTATCCTGATAAACCTAAAGATAATGACAAAGAAGAATTTAAAAATTTAATCAAATATATAGGATTAACACTTCCATGTGATATTTGTAAAAATCACTATTTTAGTTTTATGACAGAGAAAAAGGTTGAAAATGGGCTTAAAAATAAGCAAAATTTTATGGAATTATTTTGGCAGTTACATAATAATGTCAATAAACTAAACGATAAAGAGCTGATAGATTTTAATAGTTTTCTCGAGAAATATGATAAAATAATAAAATATGATGAGAATAAGCATTTTAATATTTTTAAATACAAGAAAGAGGCAAAATATTTCAAACAACTTTCATTAGTTTTAGGAATAATGTTAATATCAGTTGTAGTTTTAAAGTCTTATCACATTTTTATCCAAAAGTATTGATAAGATAATATACAATGCTTTAAATTGTCTTTCTTCTAGTTTATCTCTATTAGTAATTCCAGTAGTTTCAATAAGTAAATACTTTTTATTAGGATATTTATCATTGATCAGATTTCTTAGACTTCCAATAGGATACTTATGGCGTTTATTAAAAATAAACTTTTTGTTATCGTCGTCAATATGATTATTTAAATTAGATAAAATTCTGGATAGCATATTTTTATCAAAATTAAACGGCGATAATGTGCTACCTATTGAAGAATTTTTACTAACATGATAGTTATATCCTTCGTGGTGATCTATTACCATGTCATAATTAGTAACAATATTAGATACTAATTTATTAATATGGTATTTTCTAGTATAATTTCTATTAATATCAATATTTTTTAGAAAATGATTACTATATCTATTATTGGTATAAAATCCTGTTTTATTAAGCATAGGTATAATTGTTATGAAACTATTATTAATTCTTTTATTTTTAAGATAATTAATAAGTCTATAAAGACTTAATGAACTTGATGGTTCATTTCCATGCGTTCCCCCAACTATAAGAATATTTAGAGAAGTCTTAGTCTTTTTTCCAAAATGATATTTGTCTATCTTTTTATTAAATACATAGAAAATTATTGTACTTATTAGCAAGAACAAAAATATATATAACAACATTTATATATATATTTGAGAAATATATCTAATTATCAAGATATAAATTGTATAGAACAGCTATTATTCCTAAAGGAACTAATGTATTGGGCGTAAGTTGAAGTGTGGATAATCCAGCTATTTTAAGATAATTTCCGAGAAGAGGATCATCTAATAGAGGAAGATTATCAGGAATAAGAGCACCGCCAATTTGTTCATCGTCTTTTAATAATGATTCAAGAGCGTCTCTACCCATAATGAGCGCGAATGGTACTAATGTTGCGGATGTAAGAGTTTTAAGTCCTTGATATTTAGCAAATAAATCGATTACTCTATTACCGTATGTTCTTTTAACAAATTTAGTAAGACTTCCACCTTTTTGTGTTTCTTTATTCATGTATAAGTTATATATTAACATTACAACTCCAAGAGGAACTAATGTATTAGTAGATATTTCAAGAGTGGATAATCCTGCGAGTTTAAGATAATTTCCTACAAGAGGATCGTCTAAAACTGGAAGGTCATCTAACATAGCTCCACCTGTTTGTTCAACATCCATTAAGAAACTTTCCATAGCATCTTTACCAAGTAATAATGCTACTGGAACAAGAGTAGCAGATGTAAGTGTTTTAATTCCCATATATTTTATATACAAATCAAATACTCTGTTTCCGACAAGGTCAGAACCAAATTTGTATAGCTTTTTGCTTGCTTCGTTCAAATCTAACATTTTATAATATATAAATATAAAAAATTTAATTTGGTTATTTATAATTATTATCCAAATTAACTTTTTCTTAATTTATATAAATGGACTTAAGTAAACTAAAATCTGATTTAACTAATCCTCAATCACCAACATTTAAATATATGGTAGGAACTATAGTATTATTGGTCGTGATATATTTATTAAAGAGATATCAATCTAAAAGAGCTAAATATCATCAACAAAACCCAGTATTTTTTCAACAAGGGGTAGATCCAAAGAAGAAGACAAAAGTAGATGGTAGTAAATTTCTTAAATCATCTAATGGTAGTGAATGTACTTTTTTTTTCTGGATGTATGTTGATAATTTTGTATATAAATATGGACAGTGGAAAGATGTATTCATAAAGGGTAGACCGGGTGACTATAAATCACAATGTCCTGGTATTTTCATTAATAAGAAAAAGAATGCTTTAAGATTCGAAGTGAGCACTATGGCGGGAATAGATGTAGTTACTGTTGATGATTTTCCAATAAGAAAATGGTTTTCTAATGCTATAGTAATTAAAGGAACACAGGTAGAAATATATAGAGATGCCATGTTAGTAAAAACTCAAAATCTTTCCGGGAATATGAGAGAAAATTCAGGACCTTTACATATTGGAAACTATGGTGGATATGCAGGAAACTTATCATGTATTCATTATTTCTCTAAAGCAATAGGTTCAAAATTAATACAATGGAAACATAAACAAGGACCAATGTGTTATCCATGGTGGCAAAAATTATTAAATAAAATCAAAGGTGTAACTGCTAATGTAGCAGGTAGTATAAAAATAGACATCGACGTTGATCTTGATGCTCCTAAATGGACAGATAAGAATTCAACAATATGTATTGGTAAAAAAATAACTAACTTAGGTAAAACAACTACAGATAAAGCAAAAGATGCTGCTCTAAAACAAAAAGCAGATTGTATTTCATATAGAATAAATGGTTCTAATAAAGGACATTATACTCTGTATAAAAATTCATCATCGGGTAAAAGAACTGGAGGAAGTTCAGCTTATAATTCAATACTATTACCCAGAAAAAATGAAGCTATGAACAAAAAACTCAAAAAACCAAAAATGGGTGGTAAATAAGTATTTGATACATATTTTTTAATAAATAGCTTAGATTTATTTTATTAAAATATATTAATAAATGGACTTTGTTAAGATTGGAACTATTGTTGGATCAATATTAATTGTATATATTCTATATAAATTGTATAAGAAATATATAGATACAAAAATTATTATAAGAGAAGAGCCCGAAGATGCTAAAATAGAATTAAGTGTTCCTAATGAAGATATGTTATTATCTCAAGAATTTAAAGGTTTAAGTTTTTCAACAAGTTTTTGGATTTTTGTTAATGATTGGAACTATAAATATATGACAGATAAAGTAGTTTTTAATAAGGGTGGATTTAAATTATTATTAGGTAACAAAATGAATGATTTGTATATAGAGATGCCTGTATTAAACAGCTACTATCCTGAAAAAATACTATTTAAAGATATACCCCTACAAAAGTGGTTACATATAGTAATTACACTAGAAAATAGAAGTCTCGACCTCTGGATTAATGGTAAATTATATGCGTCTAGACACTTGAAAAATTTACCTAAAATTATGGAAAAACAACCAATGGTATTTGCCCAGAATGGAGGATTTTCAGGATATATTTCACGAATTTATCACTTCGAAGATCCTTTATCTAAAAATGGAATTATTAGATTATTTAAGAAAGGCCCAATAAATAATAATCCATTAGGTAAGCTATTAAGGAAAATTAAAGGTGTTGCGGGTAGTGTTAAACTTGATGTGAAAGTTGACGCTGATGTAAGCTAAGTTAATTATTTATAAACTATAGAATAATATTTTCTCTTTAGATTATAAAAATGGAAGCGTTAAAAAATATCTACAATAATAGTATTTTTAGAACAATTATATTTATTTTTGCAATAATAGTATTATTAATAACTCTTTTAGATCAATGGATGAAATTTAATAGTGGACTAAATAAATTCACCTTAATTAAAAATGTCCATAGTGGAAAACAAGATGTGGTTATTAAGTATAAATATATTCCCCAATCGACTTATGGACATGTAGCAACTTATAGCACTTGGTTACATATTGATGACTATAAGTATAAATATGATACTGCCAAGCATATTTTTCATTTTGGAGATAAGGATATGAAACATGTATCCCCTGGGTTATGGTTTTATCCAAAAAGAAATAATTTAGCAGTAAAATTCTCAGTATTGGGTAAAGAAGTTGGTTTTACTAATGGTAAAATTGGTAAAGCAGTTAAAGGAAAAAAATGTATTTTCCCATATAAAATCAATTGGGATAAATTAGGTATACAAAAACCTATTCATAAAGATCCAAATATGAAGATTTTTAACTGTGAAACTACTGCTGATGAACATTCTGAACATGGTTATTGTCCTACAGAAGTAGATAGTGATGGCTATGTTACAGATATAAATAAATTTGGAAGTTGTTCTAAGAAATCAATGGATCCCAATGTAAATAAACAATTATTAACTATAGATGGAAATTGTGACATAGAAAATGTTCCATTAAATAGATGGTTTCATTTGGCAATAACAGTCAAGGATGATTCTGTAGAAGTTTATATTGATGGTAAGTTATCAAAAAGTTGTGTATATGAAAATTTACCACTAATAAGCAACGGTAACTTATGGATTACAAATAAAGGAGGGTTTGATGGAAAATTGACACAATTTAAAGTGATTCCATATTATTTAACACATTCAGAGATAAGAACAATTTATATGAGAGGCCCGGATAATAAGAATACGGTATTAGGCGGTATACCACCTTTATATATCAATTCTAAAACTGAAACATCGTTTGAAATAAAGGATAACAATAAAAAAAGTTGCGAAAGCAAATAAGTCTATTTAAATTAGTATACTAATATAAAAAAAAATATATTATTTTTATATATTATATAAAATGCTTGATACAAAAACATTAACAATGATTGGTATGTTAGTTGGTATAGCTTTCGTATGTCTTTACATCTATAAGAAGTTTAAAGATGAAGAAAAAAGACAAAAACTAGAACCTATGTTTATTAGAGAAGTTACAAATGCGAAAAAACCCCAACAATTTAGTGGGGCGGTTATTCCAGTATCAAAAACAGGTAGTTCATATACCTGGTCCACCTGGATTAACGTAAATGATTGGGATTACAGAAGAAATAAATGGAAACATGTAATGCATAAGGGTGATAAAGTTGGAACAAATTGTCAACCAGGAATATGGATAACTCCTGGTAAAAATAATCTGGTTGTAAGAGTAGCTACACAAAAAGGTGGCATGACATTTAAAGTTATAGATGGAGAACCTGAATATGCATCTCAAATTAAAGCAGATATAGAAAATGGCAAAGAACATATCAATGATGATTTTGAATATTATCTTAATACTGGAACAAGCAAAAGCCTTGCTAAAACTTATAGAGAAATCAAAAAGGAATATGCTGATGCTCCTGAATTAATTCTTCTTGGAGAAATGGATGAAGTAACTAATAATACAACACCACTTGCCTATGTTGTAGTAAAAAATAAAACCTGGATTAGTGGTGGTAATAAAATAACTAGTAATTTGAAACGATCACAAGAAGGTATGTCTAGTCCTAAAATCTTCACATTAAGACCTGAAACAGGTTCTACAAATCTTAATCCATCTCTTAAGGAAATGGATAATGAAGGGGTAGGATGTATGGTTGAAAATTTCCCATTAAATAGATGGTTTAATGTGACCGTTGTTACGTTTGACCAATCATTTGATGTATATATTGATGGTAAATTATATAGATCTATACCTCTCAATGGTTTCTTAAAAGATAATGGAGGAGATGTATTTGTAACTCAAGATGGGGGTTTTGGTGGTATGGTTACACAATTGAGATGTTTTGATAGAGCTATTCCTGTTAAATATATTGACCTGCTTTACAAATGCGGACCAGCATGTCCTGTAATGCCTGATATTAACGCCTGGTTAGATTCAGTAAAACCTAAGTTCAAAGTCAAATTTGATATTGACGTTAGTGTAGGAGGAGAGTCATATGATGTAGATGAGATAATGTCAGAAGCTGTAGAAAATACTGCTGAAGCAATGGGAAACACATTAAGTGCGGTTGATAATGCCACAAAATAGATTAATTTAACTATACATTATATATAAAAAAATATAACAATATTATATATAATGGATTTTAACAGTTTAAAAGAAAACAAATCATTTAGAACTATTATGGGTGTAGTAGTATTCTTTCTAGTAGTATTTATTATTTATAAGATATACACTGGTCTTAAGGAAAAAGCCAAAAAAAGACCCTATCTTGTAAAAGGTTCAAAAGACGCTACGGAACCACTAAGATTAGATGCCAGTAAAATTCTTCCTTCAGACATAGGAAATGAATTTTCATTTTCATTTTGGGTATATGTTAAAGATTGGGGACATAATTTCTCACTTCCTAAACATGTATTTCATATAGGCGATGATGCTGCTCAAAAAGTATTCCCAGGTGTATGGTTATATCCTAAAAATAATAATCTAATGGTTAGAATGGATACGTATAATAGATTAAATAATGTAGATAAAACAAAATCTGGATTAGATTGCCAAAACTGGTCTTCAAGTTTTCCTCATAAAAATGAGGCATATACTGCTAGAAGATATCCTAATAGTGATATTGGAAATCATAACTTCTGTAGAAATCCAGATGGAAGAAAGGAAGCTTGGTGTTATACACAAGATCCAGATGTAGAAACTGAAGCATGTAATTTAAAAGACCATAGAATCCCTGCTTCTATGAATCCTAGTAAAAATGCTAATATGTTTGATCATCAAAAAGAATGTGATCTTGTTAATATCCCAGTTCAAAGATGGGTTCACATCGTTGTTACTTTAAATAATAAAACTATGGATGTCTATCTTAATGGTAAATTATCAAGAAGCTGCACACTAGATGAAGTGCCTAAAATAGGTAAAGGTGATGTATTTATTAATCAAGACGGTGGATATAACGGTGAATTATCTGACTTATTATATGTAAATAAATGTATTAGCGTTAGTGAAATATATAATTTATATTTATCTGGTCCTAAAAAATTTACACTATATGATAAATTAGGTGATTACGAACCAAAAGTAAATCTTAATGTTAATGTAAGTGTGAGTACATCAGCTGGAACCGATGTTCCAGTAGAACAAGCAAATAATTAAAAAATAATGTCTTAATTATTAGAAAAAACTTATTTTAGCCATAAGAATTTATATGTATATAATATATATGGATTTCTTAAATAAAAGTAAAGATTTTGTTAACGGTGATAGTCCAATAAGCAAAATTGTGAAAGCATTCGTTATTATTATTGTTGTTATGTTCTTAATTAATATGGCCAAAAGAATATATATTGGTTATGAAAAATGGAGCAGTGGTAGTCCATGGATTTTGAAAGGAACAAAGGATGCCAAGAAGAGAATGCTTATTCTCCAAGATCCTTCAAAAGAAGGTGCTATAACTATAAACAAATCTGAGAATGAATATGGTGGTCTTGAATTTTCATACACTATGTGGATGTATATTGATGATTGGTCCTATAAATATGGACAATGGAAACACGTAATGCATAAAGGTAATGAAACATCATGGCCTCTCAGATGTCCTGGTATTTGGCTTCATCCTAAAGAAAATGCTATGAGAGTATATCTTAATACTTTCAAAAATATCGGTGAATTTGCGGATATTAACAATTTACCATTAAATAAATGGTTTCATGTAGCAGTAGCTGTCAGACAAAGAAATTTAGACATATTTATTAATGGTAATCTTGCTAAAAGACATACCCTTGAAGGTATCCCTAAACAAAATGCGTCTGATATTTACATCAACTCTTTCAGAGGATTTGGTGGATATCTCTCAAATATGAGATATTACGACTATTATCTATCTTTTGCTGAATTAGATAGTCAATTACAGCGCGGACCATCTAATATGCCTTGTATCGATTCGCAAGAAGTGCCTCCTTATTTTACCCCTAACTGGTGGGCTAATAAGAATTAGATAATTAAATACATTTTTATATTAATTAGTTTAATATAAAGATATAGCTTATTAAGAATAATATTAAATGAAATACATACTTGAATATATATGGTTAGGAGGCAACTACGAATTGCGTTCTAAAATAAAGGTCCATGAGACCTCAAACTCGGTATTATGTATGAATGATATTAAAAATGTTCCGGCATGGAACTATGATGGTAGTTCCACATCACAAACTTCAGGCGAAAATTCAGAAATTAACTTATTACCTATTTCTGTTTATAAAAATCCACTCTTTAAAAAACGCCATGAAGGATTAGAATCATTACTTGTATTATGTGAAACACGTGATAAAAATGGTAATCCCCTTACTACTAATAATAGATTTGAATCTCAAAAAGTATTTGAATCATTTAAGGACGAACAACCTTGGTTTGGACTAGAGCAAGAATTTTTTATACTTAATAAAGAAATTTATGAGGAACTCCATACTAAAACAAATGTCGATAATGTTGAAGATTGTGCTGTAAAACAGGGTCCATTTTATTGTTCCGTTGGTGGAAATAACGCATTTTTAAGAAGAATAGTAGATAAACATATGATAGCATGTATTGATGCTGGACTTAACATAAGTGGAACAAATGCTGAAGTTGCTCCATATCAATGGGAATTTCAAATAGGTCCATGTGTTGGTATAGCAGCAGGCGATCAATTATGGGTTGCCAGATATTTATTAGAAAAAATAGCGGAAGAAGAAGGCTATTATATTAGTTGGCATCCTAAACCTTTTAGACATATCAACGGTAGTGGATGTCATACCAATTTTAGTACTAAAATTATGAGAGAGCAAAAAGATACTGGACTTGAACAAATTATGAATTGTATAAAAAATCTAGAAAAACAACATATTGAACATATGAAAGTTTATGGTATTGATAATGATAAAAGAATGTCAGGTCAATACGAGACATCATCATATGATATTTTTAGTTTTGATTTTGAAAAACCTGTTAATAGAGGCGCATCAATAAGAATAGGACATGATACAATAAAAGATGGTAAAGGTTATTTTGAGGATAGACGACCAGCATCTAACATGGATCCTTATTTAGTCACATCTAAGATTATGACTACATCTATGATGAAATAGCAATCTCAATACGTGTTAGTGTACCATCTAAAGATTCTATAAATGATTCTACCTTATTATTTGTTTCTATTTTGGTAATATCTGAATCAAATAATAAATATCCGCCAATTTCACTATTCCAATTATAAAATTTATTAACAAGTATATTATGGAGTAACTTGTTGTTACCAGGTATATAGGATATATATGTATTATACCTATCTTTATTGTTTAATATTGTTAATGAAAAATATATATTATTATTATTTATCTTAGTTACATATTCAATTACTATAATATCTTCAAAATATTCTTCAATATTGTTATCATAATCTTCTGCGTCATAATATTCAATACCTTTAATAGTAAAACCTTTCCATTTAATACCTATGCATTTATTTAGATGTGATAATACTTTTTGTAAATCTTTGTAATTTAACATTATATAAATATATAGGATATTTAATTATTCTAATTATTACAAATCAATTTATTATTAATAATTCCATCACATTCAAAATTATTATTAATATATCTTCCAAATGTTTGTCCACCATACTGTATTAAACATATAGATTTATCTGAACTAGAGGTTATATTATTGTCTATACTATTAAGATTGTCATAATTATATCCGGTATTTTTGATAAAACTATTATTATCTTGTTTCATTATAGATTTTTTAGCCAGATTAAATTCATCTTTATAGTCAAAACTATTGGAATCAATATCTTTTTTTGCGTTTTTAAATAAATCAGATAATTCTTTACTAGGTATTCTTCTCTGATATGAAGATAAATATATGTTAAAATTTACAAATGTTTCCTTTTTAGTAACCCTTTTCATAATACTTATTATTTCTTTTCTTCTATTTACAATAATTTTTTTGAAATCGTTATCAGATAGATTAAGTTCATCTTGAATATCTAATAACTCTTGTGGATATTTAAATGTAATATTATTACCTACTTTACTGAGCTGATATGATAGTTTATCATAATTATCCACATATTTAAAGGTTATAAATATAGATACTAGACCTAAAATTAAAGCTACTAATCCAATATAGTTCATTATTATATATTAAAGAATAAATTTATTATCTATAATTAAATTATTAAGATGGAAATAGAAGAATTGTCAACATTAATAGAAACTACTTACAATAAAAATGATATTTCACTGAATACATATAATAGTATTCTTAAAGAATGCGTACGTCATAAAGAAATGGAAGCTACAGTATATATCTATGATAAAATAATAAAAAGTGGACATAAACCCAATAATGTAACATTTCAGCTTGTAGATAAATTACATAGTAAAACGGTGCCAGAATCAAACAAAATCCATATTAAGTATCAAGACTCTGCTAAAAGATTGGCACCCAGAAGAAGAATTCATAAAATAATGAAGGGACATAATTATTCAGATAAGTATAACAATGCTAAAGAACATGAAGAAAAGGTTAGAAAATTTTTGGATGATAATCCTATTCATAAAGCTAAGATTGATAAACGTATTAAGTTAGCTAAAATTATAAGTAAAAGCTGTCATATAACTTTCAACGATGCCCGATTTGTTATCACAGCATTAAAAAGAAAAAAGTATTTTAGTGGTAAATCTTCCAAAAGTCAACAATCAATAATGAAATTTTTTGGTAACAAGGATATGTAAGTATGATAGAAATAAAATATAAAAATTTGATTAATATAAGTTTAAAGAATAATTGATGTAAAACATTAATATATGGATACTTTAGACACTGATCAGACCATTGTAATCAATTCAGAGTTTAAAAATACAAAAGGCCTGTGTGGTCTTAAAAACTTAGGTAATACATGTTTTATGAATTCTATCATACAATGTCTTAGTAATACAGGACCATTGCTAGAATATATGGTAAGTAATAATTTTAAACAAGATATCAATGAAGATAAAGAAGAATCAGAACTGGTAGAAAGTTGGAATCTAGTTGTTAGAAATCTTTGGCATAAAAATTCTACATATGTTCCAAATAATTTCTTAAGAGTTATACAAGGTTTGGCAATGATGAAGGACCGCGGACAATTTACAGGATTCCAACAAAATGATTCACAAGAGTTTCTACAGTTCTTTTTAGAAATGTTTCACAATGCTGTATGTAAAGAGGTAAATATGGATATTGCGGGAACCCCTAGAAATGATTATGATAAGTTAGCTTTAGAGGCTTATAAGAATTATAAAGAATTTTTCAAAAATGATTATAGTGAGATTGTAAAACTCTTTTACGGGCAATTTTTCACTAGGATCAAAACACTAAAAGGAAATAAAGAGGAAATATCACGTTCATTTGAACCATTTAACATGCTTAGTCTTGAATTGTCGCCTGATAGTAGCGGTAAATATACACTCGAAAGTTGCTTGAATAATTTTACCAAAGTCGAAAAATTAGATAGTAATAAAGAAAATACTGTTAAGTATAAAGAGGTTAAATTTTGGAGTTTGCCTCAAGTTTTAGTAATTTACTTCAAGCGATGGGATTTTAGAGGTAGAAAAATTAATACATTGGTAGATTTTCCAGTAGATGAATTAGATATGACCAAATATGTAATGGGATATAATAAAGATGATTATAAATATGAATTATATTCAATTTCGAATCATGGCGGTGGTTCAGGTGGAGGACATTATTGGGCATATGCTAGAAATGATGATGGTAAATGGTATAAATATAATGATCACGTAGTGTCAAAGCTACCAGTGGAAAAAATTATTTCACCTGAAACATACTGTTTATTCTATAGACTTAAAAATTAATGAAACTTAATATCTAATTAACATTTTATTTTATCTTTTTATTATATAACAAAATGGCTTTTATTGATTTTCTAAAAGATGAGAAATCTATTGTAATGTTTGCGTTAGTATTAATAATAATCTTAGGATTAATTTCATATAATTTATATTTCAGTTCAAATTTAGATATATCTGGTAAGGAATATGATTGTTTGGACACTATAAGAAATATATTTGATATGTTACCTATAATAGGTGAAGTTGTAGATTTAGTTGAAGAAGGTGTAGATAATGTTCAAGAACAAGTAGAAACTATTGTAGAAGAAGTTCCCAAAATTACAAGAAGAAAAGAAGTGTTTAATATAGATAATAATGATTTTACATTCGAACAAGCTGGATTAGTATGTAAAGCATATGATTCCGAATTAGCTACATATGACCAAATGATATCCGCTCATAATAAAGGTGCTAATTGGTGTAATTATGGTTGGTCCGCAGGAGGTTTAGCTCTTTTTCCCACACAAAAAAAAGTTTACGACTCTCTACAAGAAGGTGATGAAAAATATAAGAATAGTTGCGGAAAGCCTGGTATAAATGGCGGTAAATTTGAAAATTCAGAGCTTAAATTTGGAGTTAATTGTTATGGCTATAGACCTGAGCCTGATAAAAACAAGATAGTCTATAATAGCACAGACTATCCTATTCCAGAGATGCAGAAGGATGCTAATTTACAGCAAGAAAAAATAGATGAATTAAAGAGACAAATTAAAAATGGTTCAATCGAACTAAGACCTTTTAGTAACAAAAAATGGTCTAAATATAGCTACAAAAATTCTTCATACATGCTTACACCTAAATCAAGTAGTGACGACGAGATTGAAGTTGTTGAAATACAAACACCTGTAGATGAAGAAACAAAAAATCCTCTAATGATTGATTCTGAGGAATTAGATATTGATATGGATGGTGATGTTTTATAAGTTTAAATAGGATTATTCTATTTAAAATTATTTTTTATTTTCTTCGTCTTTTCCCGATTCAGTTAAAGCAATTAAACCAAATGGAACTACAGCTAATCCTGCTTCTAATAATAGACTATCAGATAAGAATACTCCACCTTTTTGTTTTGATTCTGATTTTTCTTCAGAATTTAATTTATTTGCCATTACAGCTAAACCTAATGGCATTCCTAAGTTGGATAATGCCGCTAAAATATCACCGCCTTCTTGAGAAGATTTATTGTCCATTATTTATATAATCACAAATATTTTTAAATACTAACTAATTTAATAATAATCATATTCATCGTAATCTTCTTCAACGATATTACCCTTAGATTGTTCAATAATTGGGTCTGAATAATGGTGTATGTTTATATAATTTAAAAAAAACCCATATAATTTAGATGAACCACATCTTCTTGTTAAAACATTGCCATTATTGGAATTAGTAAAACTAACAATATTTTGATATATTTTATCACCATAATGTTCATCAAATACATCATATGGTGACAGTTGGTTATTATTAATAACTGCTGGTTTAATAACCACAGGTTCTTCTTTAACTAAAGTTTTAATAGGTTTTGTGTTTTTTGTTGCTATTGTTGCCCAAGACATAATTAGTTAGTATATTAAATATTATATAATATATAGTACAATTATGTTTAAGTAGATAATATTTTTAGACATTTAGGTAATATTGTTCCTCAACAAAGTGATCATACATTTCACGAATATCATCTGAAAAATCTATTCCACAATCTTGAAAAGTAGCGAGACCATTATAAAATAGTTCATCTATATCATCTTTATAGAGTCTATACCAATTATGAATTTTACGAGCATTAATTATATCGTTTCGTTTTTGTCTTGTAAGAGCCATTTTTCTGAAAAATTGTTCTGTAGTCAATTTAGGATAAGTTTCATATGGATCAATGTATTCAGATTGTTTCTGAGTATCATCTAGTTTTTCTTTTTCTTCTGGAATGATTACTTTTTCAGGAAATAATTCATTAATAAGTTTTAATATTTGTTCTTGTGATTCTGTTCTATCTTTTTCTTCTTCATGTTCATTTATATATTTTTCAATAGAGATTGTTTCATTAGGCTTGCCGTAATAAGTAACGGCTCCTGCTTCTATATATTTGTCAATAATATCGTCAAGGTTATCAAATACGGAGGTTGTCATTATAATTAGATTAATAATAATTAAATTTATAATTATTATATATCAAAATTTTTTAAGTATGTATAATTTTTAATTGTTTAGATTCTTTTTCTTTCCTATTATTAACCAAAAATGTGTATATTTCATTAGCTTTTTCTTCACATCTAACTGGAGTCATTTTATGACCAAAATTGGATGTATAATAATCAGTTAATGAATTTCTAACATATTTTTGAGACATAGGTTCTTTTCTAGTAATAATAGTATGTTTGATTTTAGTATTATTGTCAATCTTGATATCGGTATCTTCCAAATTATTTGCTTCTATAGTATTTAATAAATAATTTTCTAATCTGGTCTTTTGTATTCGTAATTTACGTGCTTGTTTTTCGAGATTTTTGATATTGTCATTTACTTGTTTATACATTTCTATTGCTGTATTGATTTTATTAGACATTTATTATATAGATCAAAAAAAATCAATAGATTATTATTTATTGGCAGCCACCAATTTCCATAGGTCTTCTGTTAGTATCAGTTTCGATAGTTGTTTGTAACCAAGGGGATACTTTGACTTGAGGATTAGGAGGTTCACTTCTGAGTTGTCTGTTGGCATTTCTTAATGTTTGGCCTACAGTATTGACACCGACGTGATGTCCAGCAGTTAAGAAGTTTTGGTCACCAAGTTCGCCTTGTCCAGCAGGAACTGATTGAGCCCATTTAGAATTGGCTGAACCAGGAAGTAATTCACCAGGGGAAAGTTGATCTTTAGGAAAGCAATCTTTTGGGTATTGGTTACCTGATAATCCGAATTCACCTGATTGTTGCTTGTTATCACCTAAGAATTGAAATACTTCGTTTTGTCCCATAGGATCAGATGCCATGATACCTTGTGGGGCACCGCTTTCAAATCCCTCAGTACCATCAGATTTTTGCACACATTCTCCTGCCGCATTTTCTTCACCTTCCTCTCCATCAGGTGTAGTGCAGTCGTCACCTTCGGCATAATTTTCAGTAGGAGGCCCGTCTTGAATTGGGTCTGGATCTTCGAATCCATCCATATGTCCATTAGAAACTACATTTTGTTTTTTACTGTAAAGATTAATTACATAAACTAATCCCACTAAAGCAATTGCTAAGAGACCTAATTTTATTAATTGTTGTCTATCCATTTAATATATTATAATAAAATAAATTTTTTTACCAGAATATTTCTAAAGTTAAATTAATACTTCTAATATAAAATTTTACCTGTTTAAATATTGGAAGTATTAGAGATTGATACTGCTCTAATTTTACTACTAAGAGATTTAATCTCTTCATCAGTTTCTTTAGCCTTCTTAAATAAAGATTGGGAGGCTTTTTCCGCTCTTTCCGCATTAATGAGATATTTACTCTTTTCTCTATTTTTTTCACTAATTAATACCTCAATTTCTGTTATTTCTTGGTGACTTAATCTGTCAATATAAGCATCTTTATCAACGTTTTCTGCTAAATCAGATAAAATTTCTTCGTTAATGACTTCAGAATTAGATATACTTTTTACATCCAGATTTTGATTTTTTTCTAAAGTTTCTTCTAAATCTTTATTTTCTAGTTTTTCAGGTATAATTTCTTCCACATTATTTACTACATTCTCGTTTTCAATATCATTATCATTACTTGTTTTTTCTAATATAGCTGTAAAATCCATAGAATTATCTTCATCTAGTTCTTCTTTCTTACTGTCATCATCTAATTCAATATCTTCAACAATGTCATCTATAGTCAACTTAAGTCTGAATGTTTGTTTAAAAAATTCTATACTGTCAATTTTTATTAGCAAATTCTTTTCATTATCATTATTATAATCAGTGAGTTCATCTAAATGTGAAAGATCATCAATATCGATATCAAGAGAAATTTCTTCATTATCTAGATTATCGTATATCCCTTGAATATACTTAATTAAGATATCAGCGGTTAAAAATTTACTAAACCAATTTTTAGAATTTTTAGAAGCAAGATTAATACATAATGTATCAAGATTATCGCAGAATTCCAATAATTCTGAATGTTCATCCAGATTAATTCTATATCTAGCTTTATTCATTGTGAAATCATCTTGAAATACTTCAAGAATTTCTGATTTAGGTAAATAAAAATAAACAGGGTTTTTAATCTTTGCGGAATAAATACCAGTATCTATATTTTTTTCAGGTTTATTAAATTCAAAACCTATTTCTTCAAGGTCATCATATTCTAAATATCTGAAAAAATGGACTATTTTTTTATTAGTAGACATATTATATATAATTTATTATCAAAGTTTTTATATTTTTAGAACGCAATTTCAATTTTCTTAATATAAACACTATACTTAATTTCTTTACTTGAAACAAAAATATTTTTAACTTCTAATATAAGATTATACTTAGTATTTTTATTTATGAAATCATTTATAGTAGTTATATCACCATCTTCATTAGATATTATATCCATATTTTTATTAGTAGGTATCTTTGTTTGAATCATAGTTGGATAATTTTCTCTTAATATTACTGGTGATTTCAAATCATGATTTATATAAATTTTCTTTAGAAAATCATGAAAATCAAACAATTGACCACTATCGTTATAGATCCATTTTACATATCTACCATATTTACCTGTATCTTCTATACCAAATATTGTCTTAGTATTATTTACCGTAAAAATTACAGGTGTTTTTAATCTATAGGTGGTTCCGTATTTATTACTACTGGCTCTAATTAACTCACTCATATTGAATAATATATATAATTTATTCTTAATATGTTTTTTACTTGTTACAAAAATATTCTTAGATATTAAATGACTATCTCAGTTTTTGTTGCTGATATTATCGATAAATGTATATTGGAGATAAAGAAAGATAATAATATTACCAAAATAGAAAAACAACTGATAGATCCCTTAATTCAATATACATTTAAAAAACTTTATCCATATTTAGCATTAGCTTCTATAATATTTTTTTTAATATTTTTATTAGCTATCTTAATATTACTATTACAGGTAAAACAATTAAAAAATTTGTCAAGAATTTGATAAAAAATTTAAAAAAAATAATCATAACATTCAATAATGCGAGTAGTAATTGACGGTAATATCGGTTGTGGTAAATCAACATTAATTCAAAGTTTAAAAGAATTATATAAATCCATAACTATTTTAGAAGAAAATGTAGATGAATGGAAACCATATCTAACAGAATTTTATAAAGATATGAAATCTAATAGTCTTAAATTTCAAATGAAAGTATTAGAACATCATTTACATTGTGGTAAAATTACTAGTGAATCTTCTGATTCGATTAGTATTCACGAACGTTCGCCGTTAAGTTGTATAGAAATTTTTGGTAAAGACTTACTAACCAGTGGATTTCTTAAGGAAATTGATATTCAATTAATGAAATCCTATAATACCAAATTGGGATGGAAACCAGATATAATCATTTATCTTAAATCAGATACAAATATCGCGTCAAGTAGATGTATAGAGAGATCTAGAGAAGGTGAAGATACTATACCTATTAGTTATTTAAACAACATAAGTGAATTATATAACAAATTGTATGAAAAAGACATCTCTAATCAAAATGAATATATAGTTTATACTGTAAACGCCAATAATGAAAAATCTGTTGTTTTAAAAGAAGTAGATGAAATTATTTCAAAATTATTTTAATAATTTAAACTACTATAGATTTTTTTTATCATTTTATAATATATAGAAATGTTTGAAGGTCAAAATCATGTACACGCATTCGCAACTGCCGTTGGAACTCTCGGAGGCTTCCAAGCCCAACCTGAATGGTTCGCTGACGCCGCACAAACACCTGTATGGCAAATCCTTATGGCTGCCGTATTAGTATACCAAGGTGGTGGTGGACTTGACGTCACCTATTCTCTTGTAGTTGCTGTTTTATTCTTCCTTTTAGTAGAAATGTCTAAATACATTAAATTCTCCAAAGGTGAAGAACCAGCTTCTGAAGAAAAAGAAATTGAATCACCTGAATTCTACTCCAACTATGGATATTAAGTAAATTATAAATAATTTATAATAAGTTTTATAAATTAATTACATACTATTTTATCACCATCCTTCTTACAGCATTTGCCTTTACCTACATTATTTTCATTGGTAAATTTACATATACTTTTAAGGACACTTTCTACGGTTCTACCCCCTTCTAATTCCATTGGTTTCAATTCACCATTTGGAGATACTTGATAAAGAAATGGGTAATGAGGAACTTTTAATGATTTACCTAGTTCTTTATTATCGACACAGTTTAAAGCACCTACTGTAAAACCTTGTTTGTTTAAGTTTTCTGCTAAAAAATTCATATCATCTTTAAATCTCTTACAAAATCCACACCAAGGAGCATATGCTTTTACTAAACCAAATTTATCTACAAATGAAGGATGTGTTACCTTATTATTAGTAAAATCAGCCGCGCATAATTCTACTACTTCAGAGTTATCTTTATAATAATCGTCTTTTCCCATTTATTTAATTAGAAGTGAGAAAATTATATTTACATCTATAATTAATAAAAAAATATTTTATTATTATAAATGATAAAAACCATAATTATATTATCCCTTCTAGTTTTATTCTTACTAGTTATTTTTTATCCCAAAAAATCATGTGGGTGTAAAAATAACAATATAGGACAAAAAGACAACTCTTTAAAAAGAAAAGATAACAAGTATATTCTTGAACAGAATGGCGATACTAAGGTATTTGATAATTATTCACAATATCTTAAACATTTTTATTACAATAATAAAGAAGAACATCCACTACCATTAATGGAATCAAATATTGTTTCAAAAGTCTTCCCTGGAATTATTGAAGGTTTTGAGGATTCTAAAGATAGTGTTCCCGAAGAAGAATCGATTCCAGGAGAAGAAGAAATTATTATAGCAGAAGAAGAAGAGGCAAATCTTAATACTATAAGGGAAAAGGTAATGTTTAGTATTATAGTAAAATATGTCGAAAAAAATATGAAATGTGTAGAAGGTAATAAAAAGAATGATTTTGAAAAAGCCTTCGCTAATTATATGCAGTATTTAATGGATAAATTATTAGGGAGTGATAATTTTGATACTAATGCTGGTCTTGCTTCTTTAACATCTGTCCAGTTTGATAATTATATCAAAGCACTTGAAAATATACCTAAATGTGACGAGTTAATTAATAAATTCGCGAAGCTTAAATCAGATAATAAGGTAACTAAAGAAAAGACTGAATTGAAAAAATCTATCAAGAAAGTTTTAGATAAATCTGAAAAATCTATAAAAAATGATACTGCGTCAACATCTGCGACTATTAAACAAAAGACTCAAGATACTACGACAACAATATCTTCTAAAAATCAAGGGAATATTCCAACTATAACTACTATTATTAACACTAATAGAGGAAGTGTATCTCAAAATCCACACGGAGATAGAAGATTAAATCCTGAAAGCGCGCCTTATTTAAAATTTTTCCATCAAATTAGTAAAAAAATTCAAGATCTAAGTTTAAAGGTAGATAATATTGCTAAACCATCTGAAAGCAAATCAACTAACCAAGATAATAAAGTAGATAATTCAAAATATATTAAAAAGGAACAACAAATAAAGACTACAATCGATAAAAGTAAAAATAATACTACTGAAACAAGTGTTCAAACAAATATAAATAACGAAATAAAAACAAATGTAGAAGTTAATAGTAAAAAAAGAGTAGAAAATGCTAATGAAAAATTATATGCTGGAGCAAAAAATACTAAAAATGGTTTATTTAATGATAAAGAAAAAACTAAAGATATAGGAGCAGCATTTAATTTTAAACCTAATATTAAATTTGATCACAAAGAGCCAAGTAAAAAAATAATGTCAGCATATGGATGGTCATATATGCCTCCTCAGACATGGAGTGTTCCTCAAAAAAGACCACCAGTATGTATACCAGATGGTGACAGACAAGCCACCGTTATGCCTATTTTTGATAAAGGAACACCCGTAGATGCTATGTCATGGACGCAAGCTAATAATTTATTACCTAAAACTGAATATACTGAAAAATATAATGCCAATTATTACTATCCTGGATGGGTAGCCCAAGATAAAGTAAATTATCCATTAAATAAAGCTGGAATGGAAAGAAGTGAATATTATAATTATAATTTAGCAAAAAAAATAGAAGAATAATTATGTAAATAATATATAATAAAATGAATAATTATATATTAATTGCTGTTGCTGTACTCATTATCATGATGCTGGTTGGTTTAAGTTGTAGAACATGTGGAAGCTCTGAATACTTCAGTGATTTTGAAGCTAATATGATTAAAAATGGAAAGATGAATGGATATGTTAGTAGTTCGACAAATTTTAAGATAGTAGAATTATCGAATCCATCTAAAATTAATCATGTATTAGAACAATCAAAATTTGATAATAAAGGATACACTATACAAACTGCTTTAGAAAATAATTCTAATTATTCTATAAGCTATTGGAGATCTAATGATGATTTATATAATGCTAAAAACTATGATATTGAATTTTATAATGGTGATCATAAAATTGTAACTGAAGGACATGTAGTATGTAATAAATTATTAAATGGTAAAAAATGGAAAAAGGTTAGATATTACATACAGACCAACTTCGATACATTAACGGTTATATTCGGAGCAGTAGGAAGTTTTACACAAGGAGTAAGATATTATGCTGATTTTAAGATATCTAAATATTATCCAAAATTAGATAGATATAAATATCATGATAATCTTAAAACTTTCTACTTATTTACATCAGGAGAAAGTGTAAATAAAAATGAAATAAGAGATTTAACGGATCAATATAATATGACTTTTGAAGAACCATTAAAACAAGATAGTTATGGTGTAGCTCTTAATAAATTAATGGGAACATTCTCTAATGGTGCTGAAATCTTTAATGAAAATAATACTGTGATTTTTACATATACTCCTGAAGAAAATCAAAACGGTTCATTACTAATGGTCCATGCTATAAATGATAGTAATAATGGCATCAATATAGATTTTCAAACTTCTATGGGTGTAGAAAATTATGTGTCTATTTCAATATCAAACATTAATTATATCTATAATATAGGTTTAATAACAAATCCTATTGTATTTTCATTAGTATTAAATAACAATGATCCTATTTTATACATTAATAATCATATCACAAAACCAATAAAAATAAACAAGTCAGGGACTAAATTATTAGGAACATGTCCTGACGGTTTCAGAGCAGTTAATATTGATGGAGAAATGAAATGTCAAGATATATCGAATATTATACCTGATAATTCACAGTGTAAGGGTAAGACTTATCATAGTTTTACAGGATATAAAGATAGTGAAAAACAAGATTGGGCTAAATCATGTATGGTAACCTGGAAAAATTGTAAAGTTCTTAATGACTTTGAAATTGCTCCATCTGGTGATTCATCATGTAAATCTAATAATGAAATGTTATATAGTAGTAAATCTATTATAGTGAATAAAGATAAAACACTAACAGGTAGATTACATAATTTAATTATTTATAACACTGCTCTAAATATGGATATACTTACAAATATTTATAAATATTTAATGCTTAATATGATTAAACCTAAATCAGAAGATAATTGCTGTTCAAGACCTTCTTTGATAAAAGAAACCAGTGGTAATTATAATGAAATGTTATGTCCTTTCGATAATAAAACTATATGTTCAAATAAGGTATGTAAATCTGTTGAATGGGGTGATAAAGATAATTTAAAAAGTATTAATGGAGATTGTAAAGAAATTGTTAATAATCATTGTAAAAATAATGAATCCGATAGATTTTGTAATAAATTGAGAGAACTTAAAAAAATAAACAATAAATATACTAATCCCAAAATACCCGAGTCATTAACAAAAGCCCCAGTAATAAATAATATTGCAAATTGTAAGGGTTGTGAAAGTAAGGTAGATTTAACAAAATATATAAAAAAAGATAAAATTCCATGTTGGGGATGTAATCTGGGTGATGTTGAAAATAAACCATTAGATTCAGCGAATTGTTCACCTAAAAAATTATAATTGAAAATTATTAGAAAAAATAATAATATCAATTATATAATAATGAGTTTAAATTTACTAATTACTGTAATTATAGTTATTTCATGTATATTGATTTACATTTATTCTAACCATATGGTTAATGAACGTGAAGAATTTGAAAATTTACCACAAGCCAATAAGGAGGAATTATCAGCAGCTATTAGAAAAGATCAGGGACTAGAGTCTCAAATTGATGCGATTGCTAATCAAATTACAAAAAGAGAGGAACATTATAAATCAATAGAACGACAATATATGAAGGATGGAGATGTGTTAATGAAAAAAAGTGTTTCTCTTGAAAATATAGGTAGTGAAGATACACCTGATATGATTCAAGGAAAGCTTGTAGAAAGTATCCAAGATAACAAAGTAGAAGCAGTAAAACCAGATTTAACAGACTACGTTCATAAGAGCGATATACCTGATATGTCTAAATATGTTCCAAAATCAGTATTAAAAAAGTATGTTAAGAAGAAAAATGTCCCTGATTTAGGTAAATATATATTAAGAACTCAAGTTCCATCTATGCCTAATTTAAATAAATACATACTCAGAAGTCAAGTTCCAGAATGTCCAAAACAACCAGATATGTCTCAGTTTATTAAAAAGACAGAGATCCCTCAACCGGTCAGATGTCCAGATTTGACTAAATTCGTTTTAAAGACAAGTGTTCCTCCTTGTAACAAACCAGTATGTCCTAAACCAGTATGTCCTAAACCTAATTGTATGAAATGTGATGCTGCTCCTGTATTAGAAGAAGAACCAGTTATTAAAAAAACTATTAAAAAACCTGTTAAGAAAGCTATAGATTCATCTCAAATAGTCCAGACAATAAAATTACCTAAGAAGTTTTTTCAAGAAACGAATAAGGCTAAAAAAGCTGAGACAAAGAAAAAAGTTGCTAAAGTTAGTGAAGACAGTGATAAAATACAGAAAATGATAGACCAATATAAGCCTAAAGTTGAAGAAAAAAAATGCACATTCTTTAGAAGAATAGTTAAAAACGCTGATGTTTATGGTGCTTATTAATAAATTTATTTTATTTATTAATAATAACTGATTATATTATAATATGTCTCATAAAAATAATGCTAATGAATATTATTCAAATTATATCCCTAATTTTGAAGGAGAGGTTGTTGTAGAAATGCCTAAACCTAAATGTGTAAAGCCTAGCGAAACTATAATAAAACATAGTCCATGTGCGTTAATTGAATTGGATATCTGGAAGTTATCTAGTGTATGTTCTCAAAATATAAATGCCCAAAGTTTAAGCGTAGATGTAAATGATTGGGATATATGTAGTATCGAAGAGAGTGATAATTATGATACAATTACATTAGAAAAGAAAGTATTAATAATGAATTTAATACTAAGTTTGCGAGAAAAAATCCCTAATTTATCTGGTATAAACATAACAAATATATTATTAGTGGGTATTTTTAAAAAAGATAATTATGGAATTAGTGATAATTACAATGTAATTAGATTATTATTAAAAGATGATTCATTAGATACTATCGAATTAACTATTGTTGAAAATGATTTTAATATGGTAAAAATTTTATATAATACCTGCGTATCTAATGATACATTGGATTTAAGTAATGAAAGTTCTATAATTCCCAAAAGACCAATATACACTCTTGAATACAAGTTAAAAGATTGTAAATTATCATTAGTATTAAGTGCTCCAACTGAATTAGATATTTATGAATATGTAGATTTAATAGGTAATCAGTTAACAAGAAGTGATCTAAAAACAGTATCAATATATACAGAAATTGATATTGAATTGGAAATATATATGAATAACTACGAATGTAAATACATTAAAGTAGCAGAAGGAATAACTAATTCCGATATAAATCTAGAATCAATCTCAAATGAAGAATATATCAAAAAAAATATTATTATAAAATTGAAAAAATTTAATAGTAATAATGAACTATGTTTAGGAAAAATAAGGTATTAAAGAATGCTACATAATCCAAAAAAAGATTTGGATCTATTATCATTATTACTTATTATTAATGCCTGACTCAAAGGATTTGTTTTATTTTCT